>JAEEGL016645098.1_pt1 | contig 16553 bp, 15 predicted proteins | sample 9134231 | NCBI WGS metagenome assembly JAEEGL01 (sample SAMN16246548, study PRJNA631951) | gut metagenome | biome: gut microbiome; feature: rumen; material: fiber-attached | host: Bos | place: Iran: Karaj | collected 2018-10
GAGCGCCTGCACCGGATGGCGCTGGGGAATCAGAGCGGCACTTTGTTTTCCGACCAGCTGAGCTCCATTGAGGATATCGCGCGGCGGATACCGTCCATGTTCCGGAATGGGCCGCGGCGCTGATGAGAAGGAGTTGTGGGATAGTGCGGCATGAACAGCGGACTCTCATTTGCCTGGGGGCCCTGTTTTCTTTTTTGTCCGCTCCGGCGATGGCTTTGGCGGCGCCAATCATTCCCCATGTCGACATCAACGTGGGGACGGCGAACAACCCGCAGGATGTGGCGACTTCCCTGCAACTTCTGGCGGCTTTGACAGTTCTGTCGCTGGCTCCGTCCATCATTATGATGACGACGGCCTTCGTCCGCATCGTAGTCGTCATAGGCCTTTTGCGGAACGCCCTTTCAACGCAGAACGTGCCGCCGAACCAGGTGGTCATTGCGCTGGCTCTGTTCCTGACATTTTATATCATGTCGCCTTATTGGAACGAGGCCAATGAAAATGGTATCCAGCCATACCTCGCGGGCCGCATCACCTATGAGGAAGCGTTGAAGAACACCGTCGCTCCCCTGCGGGAGTTTATGTTCAAGCAGACACGGGAGGCGGATTTGGCGCTGTTCGTCAATCTGTCCCAGGCGGAGCGTCCAAATACGCCGGAGGATGTCTCGACGTTCACGCTGATTCCGGCGTATGTGATCAGTGAACTTAAGACGGCATTTCAGATTGGCTTCATGATTTATATCCCGTTCATCGTCATTGATATGATTGTGGCCAGCACCCTGATGGGCATGGGCATGATGATGCTGCCGCCGGTCATGATCTCCATGCCATTCAAGATATTGCTTTTCGTCATGGTGGACGGCTGGCATCTCTTGATCAAGTCGCTGATTGTCAGCTTCAAGTAGGAGATGAGGAGATGTCCGGGGATTTCGTCGTACAGATTGGCCAGCAGGCGTTGGTCACGGTCCTTTTGGTTGCGGCGCCAATGCTGGGGTTGGGGCTTATTGTGGGCCTCGCGGTCAGCATTTTTCAGACGACGACTTCTATCCAGGAGCAGACGTTGGCGTTCATTCCGAAGATCGTAGCGGTCTTCGTGGCAATCCTGGCCTTCGGGCCCTGGATGCTTCGGCTCATGGTGGAGTATGTGACGAATATTTTCGTGAATCTGCCGAGCTACATCGGGTGATTAGGGGAATAGGCCGTGGATCTGTTTGATTTGTTGCAGGGCCATGTGGCGGTTTTCCTGCTGATGCTGACGAGAATCAGCGGTCTTTTCATGGTATCGCCGTTTTTTGGCAGTCTTAACATCCCGGTGACGTTCCGGGCGGGGATTGCTTTGGCTTGCAGTGTTGCGCTGTTCCCGATGGTGGACGCCATGGGACCGGTGAAGGCGCCGCCCACGATCCTGGCATACACGGCAACGGTGCTGGGAGAACTCTTGATCGGCTGGCTGATTGGACTGGTGGCGTTCACTTCCTTCGCGGCTATCAATATGGCAGGAAAGCTCATGGACATGCAGGTGGGGTTTTCCATCGCCAATGTCATGGATCCCACTTCCGGTCAGCAGATGCCGCTCATCGGGAGTTTTCTTTATAATCTGACGTTGATTGTCTTTGTGGTGGCCAATGGCCATCACATGTTGTTGGCGGCCATCGTGGGCAGTTTCCAGGCGATTCCGCTCATGGGGCTTTCTATCGGCACCACGATGACGGAACTATTCACCCGTTATACGGTGGGGATTTTTCTCATGGGTGTCCAGATCGCTTTGCCGGTGACCTTCGGACTGCTCTTGACCAACGTGGGACTGGGCATCCTGGCCAGGACCATGCCCCAGCTCAATATCTTCGTTGTCGGCGTCCCGCTTCATATCCTCGTTGGCCTCTTTATCCTGATGATCGTGGTGCCGTTCTATGTCCTCTTTTTGGATGTGTTGTTCAATGAGATGTATGGAGATATATCGCTGGCCATCCAAGCCATGCACTAGACCGTTTACTTTCGATCTCCAGCTTTTCGCCGGCGAGAAGACGGAGGAGCCGACCTCCAAACGTTTGAGCGACGCCCGCAAGAAGGGCAATATTCCCCGCAGCCAGGAGATGAGCGGCGCCTTTGTCCTCATGGGAGGATTTTTGGCCATGCAGGCGCTGGGAGCGGGGATTTACGACGAGATCACCGCTTACACCGCGTATATCTTCAGCCATCTGAACGGGCCGATAAATACGGAATCCGTCATGCGGCTGTTTCTCGATATCATCGTGATCCTGGGAAAGACCGCGTTTCCCATCATGCTGATCATCATGTTTGTCGGCCTTTGCACAAATTTGATGCAGGTGGGGATCAACTTCACGACGGAGCCTTTGGGCTTCAAGTTGGAAAAGCTAAACCCGATTGCCGGTTTCGGCCGCCTCTTTTCCAAGCGGGCCTTGGTGGAGCTCGTGAAGTCGCTGTTCAAGATTGCCGTTATCGGCACTTTTATCTATTCGTATCTCAAGGATCAAATCGGCCAAATGCCGAATCTCCTGTACCTTGACCTCAAGGCCAGCCTGCCGATGATTGCAGATGTCATTTTCGGCTTGGCGTATAAGGTCTTGGCCATCTATTTCGTGATGTCGCTGTTGGATTTCTGGTACCAGAAATGGCAACACAAGCAAGGCCTCATGATGAGCAAGCAGGATATCAAGGAAGAATTCAAGCAGACAGAAGGCGATCCGCAGATCAAGGGAAAGATCAAGCAGAAACAGCGCCAGATGGCAATGCAGCGCATGATGCAGGAAGTCCCGAAAGCGGACGTCATCGTGACGAACCCGACGCATTATGCGGTTGCCCTTCGGTATCAGAAGGGAATGATTGCGCCGGAGGTCATAGCGAAGGGGCAGGATTATGTGGCCCTTCGGATTAAGGAGACCGCCCGGGCGGCCGGGGTGGCAATCGTGGAGAACAAGCCGTTGGCAAGAGCCCTTTACGCGGCCGTGGAGATTGGGGAACTTGTCCCCCAGGCGCTTTATAAGGCGGTGGCAGAGGTTCTGGCGTATGTTTACCGGCTCAAGCACCGGCGGTATGCTTGAAATGTGCTGAATTGATCTTCGAGTAAAAGATGAATCGAAGATGCGCGTGTTTCGCACGCAAGCGGTATGCCGGCCCGGGCTGGCCGGGGAGTCCACACAGAGGAGCAGGCAGAGGCTATGGCGAGAGAAGGCGCGGCGGCAGTTGGAGCCGGCGGAGTCATACAAAAATATAGCGACATCATCATCGCCGCAGTCATTATCACCATCGTCCTGATGATGATCATTCCGCTGCCGACGATGTTGCTGGACCTTCTGCTTTGCGTCAATATCACCATGTCCATCGTCATCATCATGATTACGATTTACAATCAGGAGGCGCTGGACCTTTCGGTGTTTCCCTCGCTGCTCCTGATCACAACACTGTTCCGCCTGGCGTTGAATATTTCTTCAACGCGTCTCATATTGTTGGAAGGGTATGCCGGCGAGGTCATTACCGCATTTGGCAATTTCGTTGTCGGTGGTAATGCTGTCGTCGGCTTCATTATGTTCGTCATCCTGGTCGCCATCAATTTCATCGTCATCACCAAGGGCGCCGAGCGCGTTTCGGAAGTGGCGGCCCGCTTCACGCTGGACGCGATGCCGGGCAAACAGATGGCCATCGATGCCGATCTCAACCAGGGAACCATTACCGACGCGGAGGCGGCCATCCGGCGCAAGAAGATCCAGCGCGAGGCGGACTTCTACGGGGCGATGGATGGTGCCTCGAAGTTCGTCAAAGGTGATTCCATCGCTTCCATCGTCATTACCATCATCAACATTGCCGGCGGTTTCGTCATCGGTATGCTCATGCGGAACATGAGCGCCCTGCAGGCGATCCAGACTTATACGCTGCTGACCGTAGGCGACGGACTTGTCGGCCAGATTCCGGCGCTGATGATTTCGACGGCCACCGGCATCATCGTCACCCGGGCGGCCTCGGACGGCGGTAACCTGGGTACCGATGTCGTTTCCCAGATGTTTCGGAACGCCCGCGTCTTTTTCATTGCCAGCAGCGTTTTAATCTTGTTGGCATTGGTACCGGGATTGCCGGGCATTCCTTTCGCCTGCCTGTCCATCATCACGGCGCTGATCGGTTACAGCCTGCGTCAGCAGGAAAAGGCGCCCACGGAGGAAGCGGCGGCGGCGGAAAAGGAAGCCAAGCAGAAGCAGGAGGCGACGAAGCCGGAAAATATCGTCTCGTTGCTACAGGTCGATCCGATGGAGCTCGAGATTGGTTACAGTTTGATTCCGCTCGTGGATACCGGTCAGGGCGGCGACCTGTTGGAACGTATCGTCATGATTCGTCGCCAGTGCGCGCTGGAGTTGGGTCTTGTGGTGCCGACGATCCGCATTCGTGATAATATTCAGATAAAACCTAACGCCTATATTATAAAATTAAAAGGAATTGAGATAGCGAAGGGCGAATTATTACTTGATCACTATCTGGCCATGAATTCGGGAACTGTTTTTGAGGAGGTTGCCGGCATCGAGACAACGGAGCCGGCCTTCGGTCTGCCCGCCCTCTGGATTACGGAGGCGCAGCGCGAGCAGGCGGAGCTGAACGGTTACACCGTGGTTGACGCGGTTTCCGTGTTGGCCACACATCTGACCGAGGTCATCAAGGCGCACGCCGACGAGATACTGGGACGCAAGGAGACGCAGGATCTCATCGAGAATCTCAAGAAAACGAACAGCACCTTGGTGGACGAGGTCATGCCCGAACTGGTGAATGTCGGCGAAATCCAGAAAGTCTTGGCAAATCTCCTTCGGGAGCGCATATCGATCCGCGACATGGCGACAATCTTCGAGGTGCTGGCGGATTACGGCCGGGCGACGAAGGACACGGATATCCTGACCGAGTATGTCCGGCATGCGATGGCTCGACAAATCACGCAGCAGAACCTGCAGAACAACGTGATTCCCTGTGTCACGCTGGACCCGGCCATCGAGAACCGCATTGCCGGCGCGGTACAACGTACGGATCGCGGCTCTTATGTCAGCCTGGATCCCGATACGATGCAGCGCCTGTTGACTTCGCTGAATACCGAGCTCAGTAAGCTGACGAATATGGGTTATCAGCCAATCGTGCTCACCAGCCCGGCGGTACGGCCGTACTTCCGTAAGCTGGTGGAGCGTTCCATCCAGGGCATCATCGTCCTTTCCCACGCGGAGATTGAGCAGAGTGTTGAGTTGCAGATACTTGGGGTGGTGAAAATCTAATTGAACATCAAGGTGTTTAAAGCGGCTGATCTGAAAGAGGCCATGGCCATGGTCAAAGACGAAATGGGCCGCGACGCTGTCATTCTGCATACGAAACGCTATCGCCAGGGTGGATTCCTCGGTTACAAGAGCAAGGAAGTCGTTGAGGTCACGGCAGCGGTGGATGATACGCCACGCCGTCCGCGCGTGAAACTGCCTGCGACGCAACGCCGGACGAAACCGGCACCACCGCCACCTCCGGCCCCGAAAGCGCCGCCCCCGGCTCCTCCGCGTCAGGTTCTGGCGCAGTATAAGACAGCCGGGACAGAAGCCGGTGTTTCAATGGCCCGGTCTGCGGATTTGGCAGCCCGACTGGAACAGGCACCGGCTGAGGCGGCCTTCATCCCCATGGAGACCGCGGCTCCGGCTTACGTTCCCCCCGTGGCCCCGCCGGCGTCCAAAGCGTCATCACCGGCGCCTCCTCCGGCTCCGGTTCGCCCGGTCATAGCGCCACCGCCCGCCTATGCGATGCCGCCTTCGGCGCCTGCCGCAGTGACGGCGGGAACGCGAATCATCAAGGCAACGCCGCCGTCTGGCTCGCTTTATCCGTCGACCGCGCCGGCCACGCCTCGCTCATCCAACGCTTCGGCAAAAGTCCTGAACAAGGCGGCTGAGGAAGCGCTGGAACAAAGCGACGAGAAGATTCAGGCGTTGGAAGACGAACTGGCGCAGATGCGCAAAATGTTGCGGCAAGTCATGAGCCAACCTCATAAAGAGGATGAAATCGTCACCCTGCAGGACGCGCTGAAGGCGCAGGAGGTCAGTGATCAGGTGATGCAGGACATCATCCGGAAGGTTCCTCCGGCGACTTTGCTGTTACCGCATGAATCTGAGGAAGCGCGTCAGGCACTCAGCGATTATCTGCACAGTTCTCTGAAGACCGGTGATGGCATCGGCCTCAAGGATGGCCGGCCGAAGATTGTCGCCTTGATCGGCACCACGGGTGTTGGCAAGACCACGACGATTGCCAAGATTGCGGCCCGTTTCGTGCTGGAGCGGGGCATCAGCGTAGCACTCATCACTGCGGATACCTATCGAATTTCCGCGGTGGATCAGTTGAAAACATATTCGGATATCATCGGCCTGCCGCTGGAAATCGTATATTCCGCGGCGGAGTTGAAACCGGCGCTGCGCAAACACCGGGGCAAGCAGCTGGTGCTTATCGATACCGCTGGGCGCAGCCAAAACAATGAATACCAGATGCAGGAACTGAAGGAGTTCCTGTCCGCTGATTCCTCGATCGAGAAGCATCTGGTGATGAGCGCGACAACGAAGGAACGCGACGCCGAGCGAATCCTGGACCGATTCTCGATCTGCAAGCCCGACCGGCTGTTGTTCACGAAGACGGATGAGACGGACAGCCTGGGGCTGATCGTGAACATTCTCTATGATCGGCGCATTGCCCTTTCCTACCTGACCAACGGGCAGAGCGTGCCGGACGATATCGAACCGGCCCGGGCGGAAACCTTGGCAAAGCTGTTATTGAGGTAAAGCGATTATGGATGATCAGGCAACGAGTCTCAGGAAGCTCGTGCAGGGGAAAAGTGAATACGCTGCGCCTGCTCCTGCGCCGAATGCCGGCGGGGAAATGGCCGGGGGGCGGACGATTCCAGCCGGGAATGCGTCTGTCGTTGCCCAGCCCTATACGGCTCCTCCGATTCGGCCGTTGCCAACCTTTCGGGCACCGCCGCCTCCTTCGATTCCGGCGTTTCAGCCGGCCTTCCAGAAGGAAGGAGACGCCCGCATCATTGCCGTTACCAGCGGCAAAGGGGGCGTCGGCAAGACGAATCTGACCGTCAACCTGGCCATCGCGCTGGGCCAGGAGGGAAAAAACGTCATCGTCATCGACGCGGATCTCGGCATGGCAAATGTTGACGTCGTCCTGGGCTCCGTTTCCAAATTTCATTTGATGCATCTCCTAAAAGATGATATTTCGTTAAATGATGTCTTGATTCATGGCCCATATGGTGTAAACTATATATCAGGAGGGTCGGCGATGGAGCGGGCGGTCGAGTTCACTCCGTTGGAGCGCCGGCGTCTCATGGACAAGCTCTCTGCCTGCGGCGAAATGGCGGATATCATCCTGATCGATACCGGGGCTGGAATCGGACGGAACGTCATGGATTTCATCCTGGCGGCGGACGAAGTGGTCTTGGTCACGACACCTGAACCCACGGCCCTGACTGATGCGTATGCGGTCATGAAGGCGTATAGCAATTATGCATCGAACAAGAATATGCGACTGGTCATCAATCGTGTGTATGATGAGTCGGAAAGTGCGGATGTCATCACCAAGCTGCAACGGACGGCGGACCGATTCCTGAAGATGCCGCTGGAATCGTTGGGGTCAATCTATGAGGACCGGAACGTGATGAACGCCGTTAAGCGGCAGGCGCCGCTGATGATTGCGTATCCGGATACGCTGGCGGCCCGGTGCGTGCAGTCGATTGCCAAGACCATGGTTTACGGCGGACAGCATGAGGTCCGATGGGGTTGGCGGGGTTTTCTGCAACGTCTGCTCAAATTCAAATAAATCCAAATCAATCAAAGGATGAAAGGGGTAGCTATGGCGGGTGATACCATAAATGCGGCATCCATATTGAAGGTTGGACAGCGCTTGGCGTTTTTCTCCGGCGGCGACGAGCAGTATTCGAGCCGTATCGAAGACATCACCCCCAATGCGCTCGTCGTGGCGATGCCGGTGGACAGTAAACGGCGTCCGGTAATCCCGATGAAGGGGGAGCACTTGTACGGTATGGCCTTGGCAGACCGTTGCCAGTACCGGTTCTTTTGCGTGTTCAAGGACAAAGGCCTTCAGAACAACCTCCCCTGTTGGTGGATTACCAAGCCGGATAAGGTCGAGCGCCACCAGAACCGGGAGTTCGTTCGCGTCCGGGTGAGCCTTCCCATTCAGGTCCAGGTTACGGATAAGGATGGCGGTTTCCTGCCGCCCCAGATGACACAGGTGATTGACATTAGCGGCAACGGCTTGTCCTTTTCCTTTGCGAACGCCGTCAAGGTCTCGTCCCAGGTCATCATGGAGCTCCGGAATCTGCCGAATATTGGCACGCTGCAGGTGATGGGGAAGGTCATGCGTTGCGACCGGATCGAACTGGCGGGGGACGGATTCATTTACCATGTCGGGGTGCGGATGATGAACCTGACGCGCCCGGTCAGGAATAAGCTGATCCGTTATATATTCGAGATACAGCGTCAGGAATTGGCAAAGGGATTGGATACGACAGGGGTGGCAAAATGATTCGAGTGATAATCGCCGACGATTCAGCGTTCATGCGCATGGTGTTGTCGGATCTGTTCAAGAAGCAGCCGGATTTCGAGGTTCTGGATACGGCGAAGAACGGCAAGGAAGCGGTGGAAAAGGTTCTCCGGCTGAAGCCTGATCTCTTGACGATGGATGTGAATATGCCGGTCATGGACGGCCTGCAGGCGCTGGAAGCCATCATGAAGGACTGCCCCACGCCGGTTGTGATGTGTAGTAGCTTGACCAAAGAGGGCGCAGATGCTACGATAAAGGCACTGGATCTCGGTGCAGTGGATTTCATCAGCAAAGCGGGCGGTTCCGTATCCAAGATTAATACAATCGAGGACGAGATACTCGAAAAATGCCGGGCGGCGGCGGCGGCCCGGGTGCGGCGACAGATTTCGGGACAAGCTGTGGCAGCGGAGTCCAAGCCGGCGGAACCGCCAACGCTCCGGCGCATTGAGTTTCCCAAGCGGCAAACAGTGCAGCTTCCGCAACGGCCCACGCTTACGCTGCAACCAAAACCGACGGCATCGCAAAGGCCAGCATCGCAAACACCGCCGTCGAGCCGGCCGCCCACTGGAATCAACCCTTGGGACAAACTGGTTGTCCTGGGGACTTCGACCGGTGGCCCAAAAGCACTTCAGACAGTCGTAACCAGGCTGCCGAAGAACCTTCCCTGCGGTGTCCTGATTGTCCAGCACATGCCTCCCGGGTTCACGAAGTCGCTGGCGGAACGGTTGGATGAAATTTCGCAGATTTCCGTGAAAGAAGCAGAAAATCATGATATCATAAAGGCGGGTCATGTGTACGTGGCGCCGGGGAATTATCATATGACGGTGGTAAACGGCGCCAGGGGAAAGGAGATTGTATTGAACCAGGATCCGCCGCTGGGAACCCTCCGGCCGGCGGCCGATGTCCTCTTCAAGTCAGCAGCATTTCTGGGACACAAGCTCGTTTCTGTCATCCTTACGGGGATGGGCTCGGACGGCGCGGTGGGAATGAAGGAAATCAAAAAGCATGGCGGCTATATCATCGCTGAGTCGGAGGCAACAGCCGTGGTTTACGGCATGCCGAAGGCTGTGGTCGAACAGGGGATAGCCGATGAGATATTGCCACTGCCGGAGGTTGCCGGCGCCATTGTAAGAGCGGTAAATCACTAAGGATGAAATAGGGGGAAGAAAAATGGACACGAATCAGTACATGGAAATGTTTTTGGAGGAGTCGCGGGAGCATTTGGATTCATTGGATGATGGCCTGATGACCCTGGAGAAAGATCCAGAAGAGCTTTCCATCCTGAACGACATCTTCCGCAATGCGCACACCCTGAAGGGCATGTCGGCGACGATGGGCTATACGAAGATCGCCGAGCTGACCCACGACATGGAAAACATCCTCGATTTACTGCGCCATGAGAAGATGGCTGTTACCGAGGACATCATCGACACCCTGCTCAAATGCGGTGATTCGTTGCGGCAGATGGTTGAGAGCATCGGCGAGGGCGGCCCGGAGGATGTGGTCGATATCAGCGAAGTGGCGGCGAAGCTGTCAGCGCTTGTCAATAGTGGCGGACAGGCTTCGGCAGCGCCCGCGGCGGCTCCGGCACCTGCTGCACCTGCTGCGGCACCGGCAGCACCAGCGGCTGCGGCACCGGCAGCGCCGAAGAGCAACGCGTTGGAATACTCTGATACGGATCGAGGCGTAATCAATCAGGCGCTGGACAGCGGCATGCGTGCTTATCATATCAAGGTTACGCTGGCCGAAGGGTGTATCCTGAAATCCGCTCGCTCGTATATGGTCATGAATACGCTGGATCAGATGGGCGAAGTCGTCAAATCGGTGCCGCCGACGGAGGACCTGGAGCAGGAGAAATTCGATCAGTCCTTTGATGTCGTCGTGGTGACGGATTCAGAGCCCAAGGCGGTGGAGGATGCAATCCTGGCCATTTCTGAGGTCGATTCGGCTGAAGTGATGGATGTTGCGGAGGAACTCAAGGCCGAGGAAGCGCCGGCTGCTGCAGCGTCCGAGGCGGCTCCTGCGGCTTCACCGGCTCCGACAGCGGCGCCGCCCGTGCCGGTCACGCATACGGCTCCAGCCAAGGCAGACGATAAGAAAGCGATGGCGGCTGCTGCGAAGGCTAACGAGAAGAAGCTCAAGAGCGGCCAGTCGGTGCGGGTGGATATCGAAAAACTGGATACCCTTCTGAACCTGGTAGGTGAGCTTGTCATCAACAAGGTGCGTTTGGAGCAGATTGGCATCACGCACCGGCTGACGGAACTCACGGAGACGCTGGAGCAGATGGACCGCGTCACGACCGACCTTCAGACGGTGGTCATGAAGGTCCGCATGGTTCCGGTCGGACAGGTATTCAACCGCTTCCCGCGCATGGTGCGCGATTTGGCGAAGGAACTCAACAAGGAAATCAATCTGAGAATCGAAGGTGAAGAGACGGAACTTGACCGTACCGTCATCGACGAGATCGGCGATCCGCTGATGCACCTTTTGCGTAATTCTCTCGATCACGGTGTGGAGCACCCGGACGACCGCGAAGCGAAAGGCAAGCCGCGGGCCGGTGATGTCGGGCTCATTGCCCGCCACGAGGGCAACAACGTCGTCATCATGGTCACGGATGACGGCAAGGGCATTGACGCCGACGTGATTCGCCGCAAGGCCATCGAAAAGGGCATGATTACCCAGGATGAGGCCGATAACATCAACGACGCTGACGCGGTCCGGCTCATCTTCCTGCCGGGCTTCTCCACGGCGGAGAAGATCACCGACGTTTCCGGCCGCGGCGTGGGCATGGACGTCGTGCGGAGCAAGATCGAGACGTTGGGCGGCCATGTTGATGTCGAGACGAAGATCGACGAGGGCAGCGTATTCAAGATCAAGTTGCCGCTGACGCTGGCAATCATCCAGGCCCTCATGGTCAAGGTAGCGGAGGAAATGTACGCGATTCCGCTGGGCTCCATCGACAGTACCATCAACATCACGCAGGAAGATATCAAGACCGTCAAGAACAAGGAGGTCATCGTCCTGCGCGGGCAGATCATTCCCATCATCCGCCTCGGCGATATCCTCAGCGTGCCGCGGGAAAATGGCGAGGAGAACGACGATATCTTTGTGGTCGTCGTCCATATCGGCGAGCGTAAGGCCGGTATCGTGGTCGACAATCTCATTGGCCAGCAGGAAATCGTTATCAAGACACTGGGCAAGCTTCTGGCCGGTCTCAAGGTCATTTCGGGAGCTACGGTGCTTGGCGACGGCCGCGTAGCGCTGATTCTCGATGTCAGCGCCTTGATGTGACAGGAAGGGAGACCTAGAGATGGCAAAAGCAGAAATCACGGGCCCGATTGAGGGCGAGGTTCAGGTTGTTGCTTTCAAGCTCCGCGACGAGGAGTATGGATTTGACATTCTCAACGTGAAAGAGATCAAAGGCTTGACGGATATCACGCGGGTTCCCTTCGCTTCCGATTTCATCAAGGGCGTCATCAACCTCCGCGGCAGTGTCCTGCCGGTCATCGACCTCAAGCGCCGGCTGGGCCTCCTCGATACGCCCTATACTTCGGATACTCGCATCGTCATCGTCAAGAGCGAGGACATCGAAGTGGGCATGATCGTGGATGCGGTGACGGAGGTCATCACCCTCGATACGGAGCATATCGAGGCGACCAAGACGGTTTCCGCCGGGGAGCGTAGCCAGTTCATCCGCGGCATCGGCAAGATGGACGACCGCCTTATCATCATGCTGAATCTCGACGAGATCGTCGGGGTTTCGGACGAGATAAAATAAGCTGAAGGAGAGGACAGACTATGTCGGATGATGTTTTAGAGCTGACGCCGATACAAATGGATGCCCTGCGCGAAATCGGCAACGTCGGCGCGGGTAATTCAGCGACGGCCCTGTCCCAGATCATCAATCACCGCATTGACATGAATGTACCGGAGGTTTCCATCGTTCCTCTGGGCGAGGTGCCAGACCTGGTGGGTGGGCCTGACGCAATGGTTGTGGGTGTCTTCCTGCGCGTTTATGGCTCCGCGCCGGGTAATATCCTCTTTCTTTTGCCGGCGCAGAGCGCATTCTATCTCGTCGATATGCTGATGGGCAAGAAGCATGGCGAGACGCAGAGCCTTGATTTCATGGACGAGTCGGCGCTGATGGAGATTGGCAATATCCTGTCGGGTGCGTACCTGAATGCCCTGTTCAACCTGACGAAACTGTCGCTTCTTCCTTCCATCCCGGCGCTGGCGATGGATATGGCGGGTGCAATCCTCAGCGTGGTGTTGATACAGCTTGGCCAGATGGGCGATCACGCTCTGGTCATCGAGACGGAATTCACCACCGATGAAGATGGAATCAAGGGACATTTCTTCCTGGTCCCGGATCCTGGTTCGCTGGATACGATTTTACGAGCTGTAGGAGTTGAATAAGATATGGCGGAACTGATTAAGGTCGGAATGGCTGATTACAAAGTCGGCCGCTCGCCCGCAACAATAATCAGCTACGGATTAGGCTCCTGCATCGGGGTGTCCCTGTACGACCCACAGACGAAAGTGGGCGGGCTCTTGCATATCATGCTGCCCGACAGCACCCAGTCGCGTTCTACGGATAATCCGGCGAAGTTCGCTGATACCGGGGTGCCTCTCCTGTTAAAGGACGTATTGGGCCTGGGGGCGGTCAAGTCCAGGCTGATAGCGAAGATGGCTGGCGGGGCACAGATGTTTGCCTTTGCCAAGGCGACGGATATCATGCGGGTCGGGTCCCGGAATGCGGACGCGGTCAGAGATCTCCTGAAGAAGCTGGGGATACGGTTGGTGGCGGAGGATACCGGCGGGAACTACGGACGGACGGTACAGATCAATCTGGAAAATGGAGTCTATACAGTAAAGACAATGGTCAAAGGCGAGAAGGAAATTTAAGTGGAAGAGCATCGCACGCCGGTGCCGGAGAGCAGCGCCGCGAAGGCGTCCCCGGCGCCGCGAGGAAGAGTTTCGCCAAAGCCTGCAGGGAAGAGGCCCCAGGAGCCATCCTCCCTTTCTTTGCGTTACGCAAAGGCCAGGGGTTTGATGCGGGACGGCGCGTTTCTGTTCAAAGTTGTGACGGCGCTGATTACTGGTCTTATCGCCTTTTTTGTCATTGTGATGGCGGGGCTGGGTGCCGAGCGCCAATCGGATATCGTGGTGAATCGTGCCATAGCTGGCTTCTGTGTGTCCGCTATGGTCATGTTTCTGGCCTGTTTCTGGCTGGATAAACGGGGAATCCCGCTCTATGTGAGCAAGCATGAGGAACTTCAAAACAGTTGGGTGAGCGAGCCGGACGATGACGAGGAGGAAGCGCTCTTAGCGGAGCTTGCCAAAAGGGAACTGGAGACCGAAGCCAAAGCGGCTGAGCCGGTGGCGGAGGAAGCAGCCGGGGAGCCCGAGGCGGAGATGGAGCCGGCGGCAGAAGCGCTGGAGAGTGCCGAGGAAGCGGAAGCCACTTTGGCGGCAGCGAATGAGGAAGACGGCTTTGCCCCGTTGGCGGATACGGCTGAACGCATAGAAGTACCGCGTTGAGGGCAGGTTAATGATGCTAAGGAAGGGGTGTCGTATCAGTGGCGATCGAGGAAAACGAGCAGGATATGGCATCGCTTTGGGACGCGTACAAGAAAAAGAATGATACCAAAGCCCGCGACGCGATTGTTGAGAAATATCTCCCGCTGGTCAACATCATTGCCGGCCGCGTTGCTATTAGTCTGCCGTCACATATCGAAAGGGACGATCTAATCAGCAGCGGTTTTTTTGGTTTGATGGATGCGGTCGAGCGGTACGACCCGCAAAGAAAGAATAAATTCGAGACATACGCCGGTGTCCGTATCCGCGGCGCCATGTTGGATTATCTGAGGTCGAGGGATTTCCTGCCGTCGTCGATCCGGCAGAAGGCCCGTGCCTATGAGAAGACCATGGGGCGTCTGGAGGAAGAGTTCGGCCGAAACGCCAGGGACGAGGAAGTTGCCGAGGCGATGGGGATGGAGCCGGAGGATCTGCGCCTGCTGCTGGCTCAGATCAACGCGGCGACGATCGTTCCGCTTGACGATTACGTCCGGACGGAGGATACGCAGGCTGCGGTGCCGGGACCGGCGGCCGCCATCGAAAAGAAAGAAATGCAGGGAATTCTGGCGCAGGCCATCGGCAAGTTACCGGAAAAGGAAAAACAGGTGGTTGCGCTTTATTATTACGACGAGCTGACTATGCGGGAAATCAGCATGGTCATGCATTTGACTGAGGCGCGGGTGTGCCAGCTCCATACCAAGGCAATCTTCCGGCTGCGGGGGCATCTGGCCCGGGCAAAAGCCAGCCTGGTAGATTGATTCGCAAGGGGGGATTCTCATGGACGACAACGAGAAAATGGCAGAGGTTGGAGGACGTGAGTCCGGCTACCTTTTTGAGTTCCGTTCTGACGGCGTGTTCCTGACCGTTTACCCGAATGAGGGAGAGGGCATCCTGTTCGAGTTGTCGGATATGCGGCAGATCTTGCGGGAGTACGGCGTTATTGATTATGATATGGATCTTCTGGCGCGTGTCGTCCGAAAAGCGGACGGCATGCCATACCGTCTGGCGGAACATTTCGAGGCTTCGGTCGTGCCGACTTCCATGCCTGAGCTTGAAACGGAGGTGTTCGGGGACGAATCTTCGGCGAATGAAATCCAGGATATGAAATTCACGATTGACGTCAGTAAGGACCGGATGAAGGTTACGGTCCGCATCGAACGTCAGCCGAAGATGCGGCCGCCGACGTCGGCGGCAATCCTGGAGGCTTTGGCGTCGCGCCGGATCGTTTACGGCATCGAGCATGAGGCCATTGAGAAGGGCGTAGGGCGAGGGACAGAGTTCATCGCTGCCCGGGGCACTCCGCCGGAAGCAGGCAAGGACGCCAAGATCATCCGCCATTTCAGCATGGCGGATAAGAACAAGCCAGCGATGGGCGCCTATGGCCGCGTCGATTTCAAGAACATGAACCTGTTTGTCCTGGCGAAGAAGGGACAGGTGCTGGTCACACGGGAGCCCCATACACTTGGGACGCCGGGCAAGACGGTTTTCGGGGACGAGGTCAAGGCGAAACCAGGTAAACCGAAGCCGATGCCGACCGGCAAGAATGTCGAATTGAAGGATGATAATACGCTGGTGGCCGCCATCGACGGCCAGATTATCGATTCGGGCACCAAGGTCAGCATTGATCCCCAGCTCGTTATCAAGGGCGATATCGGAGCCAAGACCGGCAACATCGATTTTGACGGCGCGGTGGAGATTGGCGGCGATGTGCAGCCGGGTTTCCGAGTCAAGGCTACCGGGGATGTCCGGATCAAAGGCGTGGTCAATGGGGCCATGGTGAAGGGATACAACGTCAATATCGATGGTGGTGTCCAAGGTATGAACCGGGGCGTCATCATGGCGGAGGAGACAGTGCGTGCTCTTTTCGTTGAGAATGGCAAGGTTGAGGCAGGCGGCGATATACTCATCGAGGACGTGGCACTTCATTCGGATTTGCGTGCTGGCCGTCTCCTTGCCATCGAGGGGAAGCGCGGGCTGGTTACGGGCGGCTATCTGGCGGCGGGTGAGGAAGTCCGGGCAAAAACGATCGGTAATCAAGCGTTGGTCGCGACCCGGATTGTTGTCGGTGTGAACCCGATGCTCCAACGCCAGTACCAACAGGCCTGCAAGGAATACGCTGAGGCGAAAAAGAAGCTGGCACAGCTCACGAAGGCCCTTAATACGCTGGGAAAAATTGATATTTCCCGTCTGCCTCCGCACCGGGCAGCGCAAATCACGGAGATGACACGATCCCAGTTCCCGTTGGCCGGCAAGGTGGAACGGGACGAGAAGCTGATTCGTGAGCTGGAGGAACAGATCGCGCATATGCAGGTGGGAAAGGTACGGGTATCCGACAAGATTTACCCGGGGGCGCGGATCATTATCAATTCCGTCATCAAGAATGTCCAGGAAGAGTTGCAGCA
>JAEEGL010665588.1_pt1 | contig 16552 bp, 16 predicted proteins | sample 9134231 | NCBI WGS metagenome assembly JAEEGL01 (sample SAMN16246548, study PRJNA631951) | gut metagenome | biome: gut microbiome; feature: rumen; material: fiber-attached | host: Bos | place: Iran: Karaj | collected 2018-10
AGCTAGTGCGATGGCTGGTGCATCGATAGCTCTGGTCTACACAATATTTTTTGTACAGCCGTTATATACTTCTTCATCAATGATCTATATTTTTTCGAAGACTACTACTGTAACATCAGCAATTGATCTTCAGATCGGTTCGCAGCTGACAGTAGATTTTGAAATTCTTGGTAAAAGCCGACCTGTTTTGGAAAAGGTTATTAGTGATCTTGAACTAGATGCTGATTACGAAAGTCTGCTCAAGATAATAGAAGTAACTAATCCAAAGGATTCACGTATCATTAAGATTACAGTTACTAACACGGATCCGCAGCTTGCTTGTGATATAGCAAACTGTCTTGCTGACAATCTTGCTGCAAGAGTTGCTGAGGTTATTGATACAAGCAAGCCTTCTTCTGTAGAAGATGCGGTTCCGGCAATCAAACCAACAAGTCCCAGTAAGAAAAAGAATACTGCATTGGGTGGAATTCTTGGCATACTTTTTGCTGTATCTATTATCCTTGTTCGTTATTTCAGTGATATGTCTGTTCGAAATGAAGAAGATGTTAGAAAATACCTTGGGCTTGGGACATTAGCTGCTATTCCTTATGAGAAGAGCTTTTCTATGGAAAAGACAGGCAAAAAGAATAGAAGGAAGAAAAGAGCATGAATAGCAAACAGCGTGTGCGAGCTTCAATTCTTCTTTTAATAGTAGCGTTTTCCTTGGGAACTATAGTTTTTTTGATAGTAGATAAGATGCATCACGATGATGAAATGTCCGCACTTCAGGAAGCTGCTTATGGGAGCATTTCTTTAGCTGATAATGCAGACTCGGATAGTACAATTGATGCTGGTAATCAAACTATATCATTAGCTTCAACAGATGTTTCACTTGAAACGTTTTCAGCAGCTTCTACTGATATTACAACTGGCATTGTTGATAGGGAGTTAATTGCGGATATAGGAGGTCTTCAGGATGTTAATCCGGATATTTTTGCTTGGATAAAGATTCCCGGAACAAGAATTGATTATCCTGTAGTTCAGCATCCTACGAATGATGAGTATTATCTCAGGCATGGTGCTGATGGGATGAATTCCTCTTATGGATGTCCATTTATAGAAGCTTGTGATTCTAAGGAACTGAATGATTTCAACACTGTTATATATGGACACAATATGAATGATGGTTCCATGTTTGCTGGACTTCATGATTTTGAAAACCGTGACTTTTATAATGACCATCGAATTATTCAGATCTGTACCATGGAACATGTTTATTCATATGAGATATTTGCTGCAGTTATGTATAGTGATGTCTATATACCTTACTGCTATGATGATGCGGTAGTTAGTGACAGAACGGCATTTATAGATTCTTTAAGGACTGATATTGTTCCTGAAAGAAGTGTTATTTCAGAGGACATAAAGGTTAACGAAAAAAGCAAGATTATTACACTTAGTACATGTGATAAGAAGCTTAGGGATAATAGATTTATTGTAGCTGGGGTTCTTAGGCAGATAGATGGACAGGATGTTTGATACTTATGGGAGTAAAAGAAAAAAAGTTGTTTTGGACAATCTTTGTTTGTCTGATTTTTGCAGCTGGTTTGATTTTTTTCTTCATATCAAGCAGAAGCAATTCTTACAATGTCAAACGTATGGACAATAATGAGACTGATGCTATAGCTAAGGTTGTCACTATAGAGGATCCTTTAGTACCAATGAAAGATACTTTTGACGGAAGTGTTCAATATAACGGCAAAAGGTATGAAGTAAACAGGTCTTTGGAAAAGGTTCTTTTTCTTGGCATAGACACTAGTGATCTATCTCGTGAAGGAATAGGTATTGATGAAGGTGGAAGAAGTGATGTGATTATTCTTTTTATCGTTGATAACGAGAATGAGACTATCACACCACTTGAAATTAACAGAGATACTATGGTCGATGTTGATATCTATGATAATGATGGGAACTATTTGACTCAAGGCAGTAAGCAGATTGCAATGCAGTATGCGTATGGTGATGATCCAAAAAGAGCCAGCAATTTGACTAAAGAAAAGGTTTCAGACCTTCTTGGAAGAACAAGGATTAATAGCGTGATTTCCCTGACAATGGATGGAATAGAACCGATAGTTGATTCTATTGGCGGTGTTGATCTTAAGCTTGTATCTGATGAGACGGATTTAAATCCATCATATAAAGAAGGCTCTGTAATACATCTCGATGGTACAGCTGCAAAAGCCTTCGTCCATGATAGAGATGTTGAGACAAGAGGAAGTAATATTTCCAGAATGTCAAGACAGACACAATTTATGATAGCCCTGTTTCAGACGATTAAGCTTCGTGGCGATTCTGTAGTTGAAACAATGGAAGATGCTGCCGGCGAATACCTTTATGAAGATATAGATGCTGATAGCATGGATCATCTGACACATTATGAGTATTCAGAAAAAATTATGACTCTTCCTGGTGAGAATAAGACCGGAAACATTCATGATGAGTTTTATATAGATGATAATAAGCTTACTGAAATGGTTTTGGATCTTTTCTACAAGGAGTCATAAATCATCAAGGATAAGTAAATATAAAATTATAACTTTAAAGGAGAGGGACATGAGAAAGAAATTATTTTTATCTATTACTGCCATGGCAGTAGCTCTTGCAGCAAGCCTTTTTGTACCAGTGCAGGCTTATGCAACAAGTGTAACAACAACTACAGAGATTCTCGGAGTTGCTCGTACTGAAGCTGAGGCATCTGATCCTCAGGTACTCGGTGCAAGAAGAAGTTCTACAAATGCTGAAAACGTTACTACAACTTTAATTGCTAATAAAGATGTTGTAACAGCTTTATCAACGACTGAATCCGTAGCTACTATTATCAATAACATTATCGATAACAGTAGTGATACAACTGTACAGGAAGTTAAGGCTGATGATCTTACTATTATTGATACAATGGATATTACGCCTGCAGCTGGAACAGTTGTTTCTGCTCAGAATCCATTATATGTTACATTTTCTTTCCCAGGAGTAACAGCTGATTCAGAAGTTATGGTTCTTCACTATCATAATGGTGTATGGGAATTGGTTCCTGTAACTGTATCTGAAGGACAGATCGTTGCAAAGTTTACAAGCTTATCTCCTGTAGCAATCGTTGTTAAAACAAATACATTAAAAGCTGCAGTTAAAGGTGTAAACAGAAAGAAGTCACCCAGAACCGGAGATAATAATTATCTTATTATTGTTGCTTGTGGCGCTGCTTTGGCGCTGGTTGGATCTGCTGTATCTAAAAAGTATTTCTCATGAGATTTTTTAAATCGTATAAAAATGATATGATCGATCTTCACTGTCATTCTGTGCCATTTGTAGATGATGGCGCAGAAGATTTTGAGGATGCCAAAGAAATAATCAGAACTGAATATAATCAAGGGGTTCGAACTATGGTTATGACCGTGCATCTTCGGGAAGGCATGTTTGATACACCAATTAGTTCAGTTCAATCACAGTTTCAAAGAATTCAAGAATGGCTCAAAAGCAGCAATATGAAGGATATGAGTGTTTTTCTTAGTCGGGAATATTACTGCGATAAAAGACTTGAGGTATTACTTGATGGTTATATAAACAATTTGGAAGAAATCGTTTATGAAGGGAAAAAATATATTCCACAAAACGAGATTCGTCCATTTGGAAAGAAAAATTGTATTCTTTTGGAGTTTTCATCCAATAAGATACAGGATATTGAATTTGAGATTTTTGTTAAAAAAGCTTCGCTGGCTGGCCTGACGCCTATAATTGCTCATATAGAGCGTTACCCAGCTGTGCAGAAAAGACCTGCGATTGTTTACAACCTGAAAGATATTGGAGCTTATATACAAGTTAATGGTGAAGCGTTACTGACTAAAACAAGTAAGAAAGAATTTGAATTAGTTAAGTGGCTACTTGAAAGCCAATTAGTGGATTTTATTTCGTCAGATACTCATGATTTGCTGAAAAGACCACCAAATCTCAAAAGGTGTTATGCCTATATTAGCAAGAAATATGGTAAGTGTACTGCAGATAACCTATTAAGAAATAAGGCTTTTTATCTTATTCATGATATGCAGTAAACAGTTGTTAGGAGATTATCATGCTATCAATCAAGTTGGAAAAAAGAGAATTACCTTTTTTAATGTCTGAAGAAATTAAAAACCTTAGAACAAATATATGTTTTAGTGGCGAGAACATCAAAACTATTGTGTTTACAAGCTGTGTTCCCAATGAAGGAAAGAGCACTATTGCAATTGAAGCTGCTAAGTCATTTGCTGAGTTGGGGAAGAAGACTCTTTACTTAGACTGTGATCTAAGGAAATCTATTCTAAAACACAAAATTTCTGAAGGTCAGATCAGAGAAGGTCTTACTCATTTCCTGACAGGACAGTGTGATTTTGAAGATATTGTTTATGCTAATAAGGATGAAGATGGAAATCATAATATCGATATTATTCCATGCGGACCTATTAGCAACAGTCCTACTGAATTATTATCATCAGAGAAATTCTCAACTATGATTCATGAACTAAGAGATGAGTACGATGTAATAATAATTGATACTCCTCCCTTAGGCAGTGTTGTTGATGCGTCTATTATAGGAGCGATAGCAGATGGTACGGTTCTTATTGTTGAAGCAGGAGCTGTAAATTATCATCTCCTACAAAAGATAAAAGAAAAGCTCACATCTGTTAATGCCAGAATCTTAGGTGTTGTGCTTAATAAGGTGGATAGATCATCAAAAAGCTACGGTTACTATAAGTATGGTAAAAACTATGGCTATTATAGTAACTATAGTTATGGTGAATAATGGAAACCGTCTAAATACTAATACTACGAAAAGGTTGCTTGGTCTGTAATTTCTATTGTTTTTCAAACAATTCTTATTCGTGATTTACAAGATAAGTTTTATATAAAATCTATTTTTTGAACTGCGTCTTACGTAGGGCTTGATTTTTTGTACTCAAAAACAGGTGTTTTTAACAAAAGAATCAGTTTAAATCTTAGAAAGGGAGGATGAAAAAAGTGGGAAAAGAAGTGGACGGAAAAGTGGGCAATGGACAAAAGAGAAAAATGCTAATTTATGCACACTATTATGCACCAGATGTTGCTTCGACTGGTCAGTTGTTGCAGGATATGGCCGAAGGTATGGCGAATGAATTTGATGTAACAGTCATATGTACAGTGCCTTCTTATTCCGGCAAAATAGCTCCAGAGTATCGTGAGAAAAAATTCTATTACGAGAAATTAAATGGAGTTAACATAATCAGAATTCCTGTTCCTGAATTTACAAAGGCATCTAAAGTTTCAAGAATAAAGAATCTTTTGGCTTATTATTTTGGCGCTAAGAAAGCAACAAAGTTTGTTGGTAAACAGGATTATGTTTTTACCATTTCCCAGCCACCAATTTTAGGTGGAATGTTAGGTGTTTTCGGAAAGAAGAGACTTGTTTCCACTGAGAATAGTACTCCCATACTGGTATATTGCATCCAGGATTTCAATCCTGAGCAGATAATTGCTACGGGATATTTTAAGATAAAGTCTGTTTTACGTTTTGCAAGATGGATGGATAAGAGGAGCTGCAATAAGTCCGACCTTGTTGTAACAGTAGGTAGAGACCTTGAACAGACGTTGAAAAATAGATTTTCACATGGTAATGTTCCTAAGCATGCTATTATCAACAATTGGGTTGATGAAAAAGCGATTTACCCTCTTTCTCATGATGAAGAAGGGGTAAGGAAATTTAATGAAACATATGGACTTAACAATAAGTTTGTTATTATGTATTCGGGAAATATGGGGCTTTATTATGATCTTGAAGGTGTTATAACGGTTGTAGAGAAATTTAAAGGAGCCAAGACATCTGACGGACGTGAGGTTGTATTTGCTTTTGTAGGAGCAGGTGCAGTTCTCAACAGACTTACAAAATATAAAGAAGAACACAATCTTGAAAATGTTGTGTTTATTCCGTATCAGGATAAAGATAAGCTTATTTATTCTCTAAACGCGGCTGATGTACATTGGTGTGTAAATGCAAAAGGAATTAAGGGTGTTTCATGCCCGTCGAAATTCTATGGAATTGCCGGCGTTGGAAAGCCTGTACTGGGTGTTCTTGAACGTGGCTCGGAAATAGAAATGCTCAAAAGTAAAATTGGATGTGGTAGAATATCAGATCCCGGTGATTATGTTTCTATGGAAGAGAATCTTAGATGGTTCATTAATGAAGCTGATAGTCCTGAGCTTATTGATATGGGTAAACGTGCTCATGAATATTTATTGAAACATCTAACAAAAAACATATCGATTCAGAAGTATATAAAGGTGATTAAGAGTTATGAACAGCAATTGGTACAAGATTCTTCTACGGCTATTGAAGGTGAGTTACGGGAAAGGCCTTCTACTTAAAGGCACTCCGGTTATTTTTAAGAAAAAAGGTTCTGAGATAATTATAGGTGATGGATGTACTATTAAATCATCATTCTTATCAAATCTTGTTGGTCTTTATAGTAGAACAATAATTGTAACTCGTATGCCTGGTGCTTATATCAGGATTGGTTCCAATGTTGGAATTTCTGGGGCAACAATTTATGCTCGTAAAGGAATTTCAATAGGTGATAATACAGCAATTGGTGGTAATGTAAAGATTTTAGACAATGATTTTCATCCCATCGAGGTCGAGGAGAGGAATAAACTTCTCCTCGACCTCGATGGCGGTAATTCGGACTTAGTACCGGCTAAAGAAATAAAGATTGGAAAAGACTGTTTTATTGGTTGTAATGCCATTATTCTAAAAGGGACTGTTTTAGGAGATGGATGTGTTGTTGGAGCTGGAGCCGTTGTCGCTGGAGAATTTGATGCCGGGAGCGTTATTATAGGAAATCCAGCAAAAGTGATTAGGAAAACAGTTAAGGTAAATAAATGAAATATTCATTTGAGGAGTTTTATGACGCAATACTTGTGGGTTGGCTGTTTAGAAAGTGATGAAGAATTCAAAAGAAAAGCATTGAAAGGTTATGATCTGGCATCCGCGCAGGTTTCTCAAAAGAATCTTCTATTTGGTTTAGAAGAAACAATAGGAGCAACATTTGACACAATTAATGGTTCTGTTTTGCAGCCTTATCCTATATATGCTGATAGAGTAATTACTCCAGTAGAATGGAATCATAAAGAAAACTCATACGATATCAGTGTAGGATATAAGAACGATAAATATATAAATAGAATCAATTGTAAGAATGCGATGTTGGATAGTGCTAAGAACTGGATGATTAACCGATATCAAGGTGGACATCTTATTATTTTTGTTTATTCAATGAGATCTGGTCCGATGGCTACTGCTTGTTACATTAAGAGAAAAGTAAAAAATGCTTCACTATATTTGATTGTAACTGATATTCCACAATACATGGATTTAGGACAGACAAGAATAAAAACAGCATTAAAAAAAATTGATTGGCTATCTATAAAAAGAATGCAGAAATATTTTGACGGATTCATCTTGTATACATCAAAAATGGCTGAGTATTTGCATGTTCCGTTTGGGAAATGGCTTTTGATGGAGGGGAGTTATGATGCCAAGGAGTTGCCTTTAAAGACTGAAGAAAAGAAAAAGGCATTGATGTATTCAGGAAAGCTTGATTACAAGTATGGAATTTCAATGCTTTTGGATGCGTTTATGTCTGTTGATGATCCACAGATCGAACTTTGGATTACAGGAGGTGGTGATGCCGAAAATTATATTAAAGAATGTTCGCTCAAAGATAATCGTATTAGATTTTTTGGCTTTCTTCCATCTAGGAATGATGTTTTAGAGCTTCAACAAAAAGCGAGTCTGCTTATCAACATGAGATTGCCATCTGAAGCGGCTTCATCTTATTCCTTTCCATCTAAACTATTTGAATACATGGCAACTGGTGTTCCAGTGTTAAGTTTCAAATTAGAGGGAATACCGGATGAATATTATGATAAGTTGGTTATTGTAGAAGAAGAATCTATAGAAGCATTGGCTGAGGCTATACGGAAAGGGTTCGGAGATGATAATTCTATGCTTGGGAAGAGAGCAAAAGATTTTATTATTAATGAGAAAAATACTCTGATTCAATGTCGTAAGATTAAAAGATTTATTTTAGGTGATTAAATGAAAGTAGTTGAATTCAATACAGTTCCATATGGTAGCACAGGGAGAATAGCACAGAATATTGCAGCAATTGTAAATGAGTCGGGATATGATGCGTATTTTGTTTGTGGGTGGACTAAAAAAAGAAGAAAAAGTCTTGATGATCACAATATTGTAGCAACAAATTTTTGGTCTAAAGCATTTCATTTGTTTTTGGCAAAGGCATTTGGATTAGATGGCTTCGGATCTTTTTTTGCTACCAAAAAACTAATTAGGAAACTTAAGACTATTAACCCAGATATTATTCATTTTCATATTATGCATGACGCCTTTTTGCATTTACCATCTTTGATTGAATACATAAATGAATATAATATCCCTGTTTGCTGGACTTTTCATGATTGTTGGTCATTTACGGGTGGATGTACACATTTTGATTTTTCCGGATGCAATAAATGGAAAAGTAATTGCAAAGATTGCAATGAATGGAGATCATATACTTTATTAAATGTTGGGTTATCTGAAAAAATATTCAATTTCAAACAAAAGATAGCAAATTCTATTAATACATTTGTTGTTATTACTCCTTCAAAATGGCTATCTAATCTGGTTGGACAATCTATTTTTTCTGAGCATGAGCGAATAGTAATAAATAATGGTATTAATCTTAATGTCTTTAGACATAAAAAAAGCAATTTTAGAAAACTATATTCTTGTGAGAATAAAAAAATTGTTTTAGGAGTTGCGTTCGATTGGGGGATGCGAAAAGGGCTGGATATTTTTAATGAATTAGCTGAAATGTTACCAAATGATTATTTGATAGTTTTGGTTGGAACGAATACCAAAATTGATGAGCAAATTAGCAAAAAGATCCTTTCTATTCATAAAACGTTTTGTCAAGAAGACCTTGTTGATATATATAGTGAAGCTAATGTTTTTGTAAATCCAACTCTCGAAGATAATTTTCCTACGGTTAATATTGAGGCGTTATCTTGTGGCACTCCTGTGATTACATTTAATACTGGAGGTTCTCCAGAAATTATTAATGATTCATGTGGAGTTGTAGTAAAAGAAAAGACAGCTAAGTGCCTTCTTTCGGCCATCTTAAATGTGTGTGAGGAGGAGATGTTTAGCGAAAATGCATGCAGAGAAAGAGCATTTATTTTTGAAGAACATTTGGCATATGAAAAATATGTAAATATATATTTATCAGAGTTTGCGAAGGGGAAATAATATGGCTCAAATTAGTGTATATGCGCCAATAATTCTTTTTACGTATAATAGGTCAGAATATACTGAAAGAGTACTTGCTTCGATTAATTCAGCAAGGGGAGCAAATAAATCAGAACTGTTCATTTTTTCTGATGCGGCTGCTTCCGATGAATATTCATCTGCTGTGAAAGAAGTAAGGGGTGTTATAGACAAATTTATTATGGAAATGTCGGTTTTCCGTAATGTTACTGTTTTTAAAGCTGAAACAAATATTGGTTTGGCTAATTCAATTATTAATGGTGTGACACAAATTATTAGACAATATGGTAGAGTGATTGTTCTTGAGGATGATTTGATTGTATCTGAAAACTTTATTGAATACATGAATTGTGGTTTAGATTACTACGCAAACAATCAATCTATTTGGGCTTTGAGTGGTTACACTTTTCCGATGAAAGCACTTGATTCATATTCTCACGATATTTATTTGGCTATGCGTGGTTCAAGCTGGGGATGGGCAACTTGGCTAGATAGGTGGGAGACGGTTGACTGGGAAGTGAGTGATTATGGAAATATTAAATTTAATTGGAAAAGACGACTTGATTTTGGGCGATGGGGAAGGGATATGCCCTTTATGCTTGATGCAAATGTTTATGGCTTCAACCACTCATGGGCTATTCGATGGTGCTATTCTGAATTTAAGCAAAAAAAGTATACTGTTTATCCAAAGGTTTCTATGGTTTTTAATACAGGCACTGATGGAAGTGGAACGAACTTTAAAAAGCCTACCAATAAATATGATACCAAGTTGTCAATTGGAACACATAAAACAGTGTTTGAAAATGTTGAACCTGATAGGAAAATTGAACGGGAATTCCGATGGAAAATTAAAAATAAACTTGGCTTTATTAGAGATCATTATAAATGGTTGTTTTATAAAATTATGAATTGATTATGGCGTTATTGCATTGAATTGTGGGATGGAGTGTTGAATGGAAGCCAGATTAGCAGTCATTTTTACTTGTTTTAATAGAAAAGAAAAAACAGTTAATTGTGTTAAAAGTTTGATTGATCAGGAAAATATGCCAGTGTTTGATCTATATATTCTTGATGATGGTTCAACTGATGGTACTGAAGCTGCAATTAGAGATATTTATCCTAGTGTGAAACTGTTAAAAGGAAACGGAAACATGTTTTGGAGTCGTGGTATGCATGCTGCCATGAAAAAAGCTGTTGAACATAAATATGATTATTATTTGATGGTAAATGATGATGTGACTTTTTATAATTCTATGTGGAAAACAATGTTCAAAACACTAGGAAGTCAAAAACTGTGTGGGGTTACTGGTTGTACTCAATCGGCGTTGAATCAAGAGCTTACATATAGTGGATCCATTTTTTATCATGCAAACAAAAAAAGATTTGTTGGAAATAAGATTCCTCCAAGCTCATCTTTATCGACATGTGATGTTGCAAATTGGAATTGTTTTCTTATAACACATGAAGTGGTTGAAAAAATCGGACTAATTGATGATATTTATGAACACTCATTTGGTGATTTTGATTTTTCTTTAAGAATGAGAAAGATGGGAATGCCTATATTTATATCCCCCGAGTATGTTGGGACATGCGAAAAAAACTCAATTAAGAATACTTATAGAGATTGTACTTTAGGTAGAAAGGAAAGAATAAAAAAACTTCTATCTCCAAATGGGTTACCTATAAAATCATGGCGAACATTTTGTTTTCGTTATTATGGAGTGAGCGCACCTAGAAATTTTATTGTCCCTTATATTATGTTTTTAAGATCTTTACTACCGAAATACTAGGGAAGGAAATAATATGAAAGTATCAAAAGTACAAATTTATTATGTACTAATAATCTTAAGCCTTATGTTTCAAAATAGGTTTTTTCATCTGATAAATGCATCAAGTAATTTAACGCTTTGTTTGATTCTAGATATTATCATTTTGTTTTTTATTGCATTAAATGATAAAAAGATAAATCCCGGAAAATGGATATATAATTATTTGCTCCTTGTTTTGGTTATTGTTATCCTTCCACAAACAGTATATGTATTCCTTCAAGGTGAGACTATTGATGGCTATATTGATGTAGTTAGAGGTCTGCTTAATTTATTATTGGCGCTTCCTCTTATAAAGTTTTTTTTAAGAAACAAATCAATTATTAAATTTCTTGATGTTTTAGCTATTCTAACGATTGTAACTCTTGGATTAGTTCTTATAAATAGCTTCTTTTTAAATACTTTTGGGAATCAGTTGTTACCGTTTGAATACTTTCAAAAACCTTCAACAGGAAGATTGGGGAGAATCAGGATTTTTTTAATCTCGGATTTCACAGGTTTTGTTTGTATTTATTCATTTGCCAGATTTATTAAAAGTGAATCTAGAAAAATATTCTATCTTATTTCATTTGCTATTTGTTTATTATGTGAGATTTATGTTGAACAAGCTAGAGTGTTATATATGTCGATGGTTGCTTCTTGTGTGCTGATTTTTGCTCAAACTCTGAAGGCTAAAAAAGTTGCATTCTATATAATTTCAGTTTTGATTGCATTATTAGGATTAGTTGGTGAATGGTTTGATTCCTTTTTTGCAATGTTTTCAGTTAGCAATAAAGGATTAGGAATTTCGACTTTGATAAGAATAAATGAAATAAAATATGCGTTTGAACTTATTAAGCAGCATCCTTTATTAGGAACAGGAATGTCTTCTAGATACATATTTCCTATAACACTTGATGGATTTTACTTTGAGTTTAATCATACAGATATAGGATTATTAGGGACTATCACCTATATAGGATTATTGGGTACTATCATTATTTTTGTTATACCATACATTAGAATTATAAAGACTATTAGCATTTGCCCTGATAAATACAAGAATTCATACGAGTTTTATTTTCTATTCGGAATTATAATTTATGTTTCGATTACTTCATTTACTGTCGCAATAACTGATAATGCAAGGATATTTGCTTGGCCTTTTGTTATAGCCTTCAATGAATATGTAAGACGACGATGGATTTTTGCAAAATATGAGAATAATGAAAAGAGTATGAAATAATGCTTGATTATAATGAAACGGTCTTGCTTATTACTGGCTGTATGTCACCCAGTACGAAAGTTTATAAGCTTACCATTAGTAATACCGAAGAGAGAAGAAGTCAGTACCTTGCTTCGCTCTACTACTATATAAGAAATACAAAAATAAACAAAATTGTATATTGCGATAATTCAAATGCTTTATCTGATCAAAGGGTGATTGATGAAGCTATACGTTACGGAAAAAAACTAGAATGGCTTTCATTTCATGGTGATGAAGAAAAATCTTCTACTCAAGGGAAAGGATATGGAGAGGCTGAAATTGTAAAATATGCACTAGAACATAGTGAGTTACTGTCTAATGCGAAATATTTTATTAAGATTACGGGAAGATTGTTAGTAAAGAATCTTGATTTTATTAGTAAATTTAGTAAGAAGAATTCCATATATTTTCATCCTGTTATTACATTGACAAATAGATTTTATATTAATACCAGAATATATATGATGCCTATCAGTATTTATTTAGATTATTTTTTTGATATAGGCGATCTTGTTAATGATAGTAAAGAAGTATATTTGGAGCATGCTTTTGGCATGTTGATTCAAAATGAAAAATTGAAATATAAGAAATTTTGTGTTGTCCCTTGGATTGAAGGAAAATCAGGAAGCACCGGTGTGGATTACAATCCAAATCTTTATTCATATTTTAAGGATAGCATTAAACTATGGTTATATGATACAAAAAGGAGTTATTTTTGAAAAAAGCACCAAGTATTAAAATAAACTATATTCTGAATTTTTCATATCAGCTGTTGGCAATAATTGTTCCGGTTATAACAACACCTTATGTTTCAAGAATTTTACATGCAGATGGAATTGGTGCATATAGTTACACATTTTCTATAGCTACTTATTGCGCTATGATATCTGCATTGGGCTTAACAACATATGGACAGTTAGAAGCAGCTAAGCTTAGAGATAATATACATGAGCGAAGTGTGTTGTTTTGGGAAATCTCAATAGCCAGGATGATTCTAACTGTTTTTGCGGCTTTTTTATATTTTTGGTTTGGTAAATTTCTTTCAAACAACATAGTATTATATAGAATAATGCTAATCTACATAATTGCAGAGGCTTTGGATGTTTCTTGGTTTTTTCAAGGCTTAGAGATGTTTAAGATCACTGTGCTTAGAAATATAATTGTTAGGCTTTTAAGCACAATATGTATATTTGTTTATATAAGGGAAGGAAATGATTTAACTCTTTATGCGATCATTTTGCAAGCATCTTCATTAGTAGGCAACATTTTATTGTGGCCCAGTATATTTCAATTTGTGAAATGGTGTCCAATTAAGCAACTTGTGTTCTACAGGCACTGGAAAAAATCTATCATATTTTTCATTCCAACTATAGCAACATCTGTTTATACTGTTTTAGATAAAAGTATGATAGGTTTAATAACTAAGTCATCTTTCGAAAATGGTTATTATGAGCAAGCGCATAAGATTGAGCAGATTATTCTTGTGGCGCTAACTTCTTTAGGAACCGTTACTTTACCGAGATTAACATATTTGTGGGATAAAGGAGATGACTCATCTGTAAGACGAATGTTGAATAAGTCAACTTCATTTATTTTGGTTTTGTCTTTGCCAATGATGTTTGGATTGATTGCTATTGCGGATAGATTAATACCTTTATTTCTTGGGATAGGATATGAGCCATGCATACTAATGCTGAGAATTTTCTCTATACTTTTAGTGGTTGTTGGGCTGGATAATACTATTGGTAAGCAATGTCTTGTTGCCAGAGGATATCAAAGATTTTTTAATCGAGGAGTTATAGCTGGCGCTTGCATTAATTTCTTAGCAAATCTCATCTTAATACCTAGGTTCGGTGGGAACGGAGCTGCAATTGGGTCAGTTTTGGCAGAAGTAACTATTTTATGCATATTTCTTTATTATGGTCGAGATGTTATTAGTGTGAATTCAATTGTTAAAGGCTTGTTAAGATATGGATTTTTCGGCATTGTTATGGAAATATGTACATGGATGGTTGGAAAAATCCTTCCTATGACTGTATTTGGTTTGATTGTACAAATTTTGGTCGGTGGATTTGTATACTTATTTCTTTTGTTTATTACTAAGGATCCTTTCTTTAGAACGGTATCTGGATATTTGATGAATAGATTTATGCATAATTGAATGATTTTTTCGTATTGGACAATTTTGAAAATAATGGAATGCATTACTGATGAAAACAGTTATTAGCTCTGCAAATAGAATAGTTTATATAGATATAGCTAAGGGATTAGGAATTCTCCTGGTGATTCTTGGACATCTATTAGAGGCTCCGAGTACTGAGTTTGAATTTTCACTAAAACTGATGATTTATTCCTTTCATATGCCACTTTTTTTTATTTTATCAGGAATGACATATAAGCCTATCGCGGGAAATGGAATAAAAGATACATTTATAACGTCATTAGATAGAAAAAAATATTTACTTCTTTCATATGTATTTTATAGCATCATATATTTACTAAGAGATATCCTATGCTTTTTATTTAATAGAATTGAACTAGATAATATTCTATTAGATCTTTATAAAACGATTACTTTTGAAGGTATAAATGTTCTTTGGTTTTTAAGTACTTTATTATTAACAGAAGTGCTTTTTGATTTGGTTTTTAAGATTTTTAAACAGAATATTGTATTTATCGGAATTTTTGAAATTCTAATATGTATATTTGCAATTATTATTTATAATGATATATCTCCTTATATACAGAAAAGAGTTATTTCTATAATAGTTAAATCTTTATTCAGACCTATAATTTGTTTGTTGTTTTTTTACATTGGATTTTGTGTAAAAAAATATGCGGTTCTAGAACTTGTAAAAAAGATTGTAAAAAAGCCTGCTTTAAGAATACCTATAATAATAGCTTTTATGTTTGTTGCTTTGTGGACGAGTAAAAAGAATGGAGAGGTTGATGTACATAATATTATATTGGGGAATAATGCATTTTTGACTATTCTTTTAGGCATAGTTCTGTCACTTATAATTATTTCATTATGTACTGAATGTCATTCTTTTAATATGCTTCGGGAAGGAATCGTATTTTGGGGAAAGAACTCTCTGTTTGTTATGGCGACACATAATTATTTAGGAGTTAGAACATTTAGTGAGTTCGTTTCGGATTTGATAATTCCCAAAATAGAAATACGTATTTACTTTTCTTTTATACTTATTATAATTCTTGAGATGTTACTAATCTTTCTTTTTGGAAAAAAACTCAATAAAGCGCTAAAAGCATTAATTCAAGGTCAAAGATGATATCCAAATTTTGAAATGGGGTATTATATTTGTATAATCATGGCATATTATTATCAATATTTATCATGTATGAACATATATTATCGAAAAATACATTTAATCTATAAATCTTAATATCTGTAGAAAGTAGGTGGGTATTATAAAACGCATTTTCCCAATTCTAATTTTTCTAGGATTTATTTTGTTTCTTACACTACAATCACCTAAAGATACACTGAGTCTATCAGGGGATATTCAAGATAACTTATTGCAAATGCTTCCTAAAGTATCTTGTAGATGGATTAGCGATATGCATTTGTTTAGGACACTTTTGCATATTCCTCTATATTTTGTGCTTGGAGTGATTGTCAGTATTTGTGTTTCTGATTTTGGTGTGTCAGTGATAATATGCAGCCTGGTTTCAATGTCTGATGAAATACTAAAGTTTTTTCTTCCTACAAGGGAATTTGAAATCATTGACCTTCTTTTCGATGTCATCGGATTTTTTATTGGTATCTGTTTTGTTACTCTTTTTAGAAAAATAAGATTAAAGATATAGGAGCTTTGATAAAAGTAGCAGAAACAGGATATATTGAGCTGTTAAGGTGAGAATAGGGAAGAGATAGTGATCGTGCAAAGCCCCATCCAGCATACTTTTGCGGGATGGGGTTATTTGATATATAATTAAAGGTGATGTTTTGAGAGGAAAAAAGGCGTATGAAAAAAGGACTTGTAATGGAGGGCGGCGCAATGCGCGGGATGTTTACCTGCGGTGTCATTGACGTCCTGATGGAGAATGGAATTGATTTTGACGGCGCAGTGGGTGTCTCTGCCA
>JAEEGL011497546.1_pt1 | contig 16552 bp, 12 predicted proteins | sample 9134231 | NCBI WGS metagenome assembly JAEEGL01 (sample SAMN16246548, study PRJNA631951) | gut metagenome | biome: gut microbiome; feature: rumen; material: fiber-attached | host: Bos | place: Iran: Karaj | collected 2018-10
TTACTATTTGCCGGATGTAAGCGAATAGGGTGTTTTCCCGCTTTTATTGATTATTGCAAAATAATAGGCTTGCGGGCGGTCATGCCCGCCCCTACAAACAAACCGATAATCCCAGCGTTTTCAGAAACGTGAATTCTTATCGTTCTTTTTTTTAATTTCAACATCTCGCTAAACTGAAATTTACGCTTCAACCATCCATTCCTTCACGAGCTTGATCTCTTTCATGTACCCCTCGTCGTCGTTGGGCGTTTCCAGAATGAAGGGCAGGCCCTGCAGCGCCGGATGGCACACCACGCGCCGCAGCGCATCTGCGCCGATATGCCCCTGCCCCAGCTTTTCGTGCCGGTCCTTATGGGAGCCGAGGTCGTTCTTGCTGTCGTTCAGGTGCACAGCCTTCAGGCGCGACAGGCCAACGGTCTTGTCGAACGCGGTGAGCACGCCGTCGAGGTCGTTCACGATATCGTACCCGGCGTCCCAAACGTGGCAGGTATCCATGCACACGCCCAGCTTTTCGGCATGGTTTACGCCCTCTGTGATCTGCCGCAGCTCGTCGAAGCTGCCGCCCACTTCGCTCCCCTTGCCCGCCATGGTTTCGAGCAGCACGGTAAAGGGCAGATCCGGCGTTAAGAAGCGGTCCAGCGCCGCAGAGATCAGTTCGATCCCCTTTTGTGTGCCCTGCCCCACGTGGGCGCCGGGGTGGAAGTTATAATACTGGCCGGGGAAATACGCCATGCGCCTCATATCGTCCTCAAACATCTCGAGGCCGTTTTGCAGGGTCACGGGGTTCGCGGCACACAGGTTCATTGTATAACTGCCGTGCGCCACCAGCGGGCCGAAGCCCTCGCGCCCTGTCAGTGCAGAAAGCGCCGCGGCGTCCGCGGGATCGATCTCTTTGCTCTTGCCGCCGCGGGGATTGCGGGTAAAAAAGGCGAAGGTATCGCCGCCGAACCCGAGCATCGTTTCGCCCATGGCAAGGCAGCCGTTGGTAACGGATAAATGACAGCCGATATAAATCACGGTAAACACCCCTTTTGTTTATTTTAGCATACTGCAATCATTCCGGTCAATGCGGAATTGTTTCAGAGCGGAGATATGTGAGCGGAGAGCGGAGATGAATTCCGAATTAAAAACATCTCGCCAAACTGCAATTCGAACAATTCCAAAAATAACTTGCCCCGGGTCTTTTTATAGAGTATAATATCATTATAAAAACGACGCGGGAGGTATTACCATGTTAGGCAATTTCAGTTTTCATAATCCCACCAAGCTCTATTTCGGCGAAGATTCGCTGAAGTACTTAAACGAAGAGCTGCCGAAATACGGTGAGGCGGTGCAGCTGATCTACGGCGGCGGCTCTATCAAGCGCAACGGCATTTACGACGACGTAGTGGCCATCCTCAAGGCCAACGGCAAGCGCATTGTGGAAGACGGCGGCGTGATGCCGAACCCCACCGCACAGAAGGTGCGCGAGGGCGTGCAGATCGCCAGAGAAAACGGCGTATCGCTGTTGCTGGCGGTGGGCGGCGGCTCCTGCTGCGACTACGCCAAGGCGGTATCGGTTTCGGTGAACTGCAAAGAGGACCCGTGGGACAAATACTTTATGCGCTACGAAGAGCCGGACTGCGAGATCCTGCCCGTGGGCTGCGTGCTCACAATGGCGGGCACCGGCAGCGAGATGAACGGCGGCTCGGTGATCACCAACCATGAGATGAAGCTGAAGATCGGCCACGTGTTCGGCGATAAGGTGATGCCGAAGTTCAGCATTCTGAATCCCCGCTACACGATGACCCTGCCGATGCGGCAGGTGACCTCGGGCATATACGACATCTTCAACCACATCTGCGAGCAGTATTTCAGCGGCACGGACGACAACGTGAGCGACGACCTCTCAGAGGCCCTGATGAAGAGCGTGGTGCGCAACTCTTTGGTTGCCGTGGAGGACCCGCAGAATTACGAGGCGCGCTCCAACATCATGTGGGCCGCCACCTGGGCGCTGAATACGCTGCTCTCCCGCGGCAAAACCACAGACTGGATGGTGCACATGCTCGGCCAGGCCGCCGGCGCCTATACCGACGCAATCCACGGGCTCACCCTCGCGGCGGTATCGCTCCCCTATTACCGGCACATCCTGCCCTACGGGCTTCATAAGTTCGTGCGCTTTGCGGTGAACGTGTGGGGCGTGCGCCCCGAGGGAAAATCGGACGAAGAGATCGCCCACGAGGGCCTCGCGGCACTGCAGAACTGGATGCGGCAGATCGGCGTGGCGGTCACGCTCACCGACCTCGGCGCAACCCCGGAGATGATCGAGGGCATCGCCAGAGCCACCATCATCCTCAAAGGCGGCTACAAGGTGCTCACCCGCGACGAAGTGATAAAGATCCTCACCGAAAGCCTGTAAAACACAGTATCATAAAGCAGCTCTCCCAACCGGAGGGCTGCTTTTACAGACAGATCTTTTTTAACGCGCCTTTGTGCGCGTTTATTTATTATTACAGAAAAGGTTATTTGTTCCAGAAGGTTTCACACGTTACGCAACCGCGTATTTTACAATCACGGCTTTTTTGCCTGCGGGCAGGGTTACGGTGAAGTCGCCTGCCATCAGGGCGGCGCCGGTGAGGGTGACGGCGGCGTCGGGGGCGTCAACGTCCCACACCTTATAATCCGCCGCTTCGGTAAGGCCGCTGAGCGTTACTGCGTATGCGCCGGTTTTGGCCTTCTCGTGGTGGTAAACGAGTGCCATACCGCCGGTACCGTCGCCGTACTGCATGGCGGTGATCCCCGCGGCTTTCACGCCGCCGAAAGAGATTGGGTAAAAATCCTTCACCAGCAGGGCGCGCTCGGCGTCGTACATGCCGAAATACGGGGTCAGGCAGCTGTCGTAAGTAAAGACGTTGCCGCCGAAAACAGAGGAACGGGCGCCGTATTCGGACGAGAAATCGACGTTCACGCCGCTCACGGGCAGCCAGAACGAAAGCCCGTAGGTGTGCGCCTGCGTGGCCTCGGTGGAATCGGGGTGTACCGCGCAGTTGTAGTCGCTGCGCCAGAGAGGGATGCTGCGGCGGGTCATCTCCAGATCCAGCCGCCTGCCGCCGGAGGAACAGTTATCCATGATGAGGCCGGGCACGGCGGCAAAGAGGCCGTCGAGGTACCGGTACAGGTTGGTCACGTAATGGTTCTCGCAGATCCCCTTGCGTCCGCCGTAATAATGGGCGTCGGCGTATTCCCAGAACGGGAGCGGCTCGATGTTGAAATCCTGCCGGTAGATCGCAACGCCGTTGTCACGCAGCGTTTTCGCGATATAATCCGTGAGGTAATCACAGGCGCCGTCGTCGGCAAGGTTCCACAAGATACGCGTATTCTTTTTGTCGCCGGGGTCCAGATCGATGATATACTGCGGGTTCTGCTGCCCCACGCTATAAAGCGCGCTGCCGTGCACGAGGCGTTCCGGCTCATACCACAGCACCAGCCCCGCGCCGTTTGCCTTTGCGAGATCCGAGATCTCTCTGATCCCGTGCGGGAAGCGTTCCGCGTTCGTTACCCAGTTGCCGTTGCCGTCGCCCCAGTCGTCGATACAGCCGTCGTACCAGCCGGCGTCCATCCAGAAGTTATCCACCTTTGCGAGGTTGGCGGCGTCCCAGCCGTTCACCTCGTTCACGATCTCCTGCGCGGTGCGGGTATGGCTGACGTAGAGCACGTCCAGATCGTTGAGCACGTAGGGGGTGTTCTCGGGGTAGACGCAGTCGAGCACCCAGCGGCGGAAGGCGTTGAAGCCCTTCACCGGGTTGCCGCCCTCATAAAAGCTGAGGGACACCAGCGGGCTGCGGATCTCTTCGCCGGGGGCAAGGTACGCTTCGAGCGTCTGCTGGCGCACGCCGAAAGAGGCGTTTTCCGCCTTTGCTTCGATCGTGGCCTGCCACTGGCCCGTCCAGCCGATACCGAGCACAACACCCAGCGTATCGCCGCAGAGGTTGAAAAAGGGCATGAATTCATCGCTGGGCCGCCCCGCCGTGCCGCTGAACACGTGCGGCTTTTCGGCGTTCCTCACCCTGTACAGCGTAAAATCGTCCGCCGCGTCGTGGCTGCCGCCGCTGCAATAGAGCGCGGCGTTCGGGAACGTAAGGTCGCCGATTTCGGTGAGGGCGTCAAACCCCGAGACCACCGGGGAATCGGACGCGCCTTCGTTTTTGATGTAAACGGTATAATCGAGCGCGGCGTGTTCGGGATAGAAAGCGCCCTCAACGCGCAGGGTCAGGCCGTTTGCACCGTGCTTCGCGGTAACGGTATACGCCTCGCCCCCGCGGGAAAGCTTCCGCGGGCCGCTCACAGCGTATTCCCAATCCCCGGTGTGGGCGCTGAAGGCTTCGCCGTCCAGCAGAAAATCGTAGGCGGGGCTGTTGCTGCCTGCAAACAGGACGTGCGTTTCAAACCACGCGCGGGCGGTATTGACCTCGTTTTCGGTCACCTGCAGATCCTCCGCAGAGAGCGGCGGAAAGGTAACGTCTGAAGTAAAACTCGTTTTCATATAGACCTCCTCCGGCGAGGGCAGCACCGGCAGCGCCGCCGCGATCAGGAACACGGTGCAAAGAACCGCCGCGAACGCCCGGTGGAAGGGTTTATACAGCGTTTTGCCGAGCCGCAGAAAGGCAAACAGCAATACGGCCGCATACAGGGCGAACAGCACGGCGAACGCGGCGTCCACCGCACGGCGGTTATATATGCCGTCCACGTTCACTATGGTGAGGACCGTCCATAAGATCACCTGAAACACTGCCAGCGCCCCGATGAACGCCGGCAGTTTTTTGCCCTCTTTCAGCTGCGCCCACAGCAGCAGAAACGCCAGCGCGAAGCATACGCCGCTCAGCGCGGCGTACAGCCCCACCAAAGGCAGGTTGCTCCAATCGAGAAATTCATAGTGGAAGCTGTACATCGAGTAGCCGAACAGCGCCGAGATCAGCAGCGCCCACAGCCACCAAAGCTTTTTGTTCCGAAGAATGCTTCTGAGTTTCCGCATCACATATTCCTCCCGTATTTTTCCAGTTTTATTATATTTTCGGAAACAGGAAAAGTCAATCAGGAGCGGAAAAAACGGTTTTTTTGTGAGATGTTCTGCCCGTAACGTTTTAAGCACGTATTCCGTAGGGGGCGGTACTGCGAACGTCCCGACAAACTGAAATTTTACGCAAAATGAAAAGCCCGCCTTGCGGCGGGCATATGTTTGGTTTGCTGTTGATCAATAAACGAAATCGGTGAAGCGAGCGGTGTTCTCCATGGCGACGTTCTTGCCTTCCAGCGTGAGGATCAGGATCTTGGCGTGGCCGATCTGGATGTCAACGTCGGTGTGGTGCGTCATGTTGACCAGCTTGCCTTCGGGAGTAAGGGTGGCGTTGATGGTGTAGTTGGTATAAACAACGTGGATGTTGCCCTGCCACTCTTTAATCTGGCTGATGCCGTTCAGCTCGGTCTCGATGTCTTCCCAAAGAAGAACGGTACCTACCTGATCGAGGTGGCTGTTGCCGCCCTTGTGAGGCGTATCTTCATCGGCCATCTTGATGACGATATCGTAGTTGCCGCCGTTCTGGGTAAGGGTGGCGGAGGTAACCTTGCTGAGATCGGTGAGGCTCCAGCCCAGCATCTTGCTCTTGGAGGAATCCTGGCCTTTTTCAGCTACCTGATGATCGGCGCTGGCTTCATCCTTGAAGTAGTTGCTGGCGATGTTCTTGATCACGCCGTCCACCATGCTGTTGCCGGTGATGTTGAAGGTGGTGATGGTCTGGAACTCGATCTTGTTATAAGAAGCGGAACCGTTGTTCTTGATGTCGTTAACGGCCTTCGCATAGAAGTTGCAGATCTCTTCTTTGGTGGAAGGAACTTTGTTCGTGGGAGCGGCCGTGGTGGAAGTGGGAGCGGCCGTGGTGGAAGTGGGAGCGGCCGTGGTGCTGGTATCGGTGCCGCCGGCAGTGGTGCTGGGCGTATCAGGCGTTGCGGTGGTGCTTTCGGGCGCCACGGTGGTATCGGGCGCGTTCGTGGGCGCGGTGGTATTATCCGTGCCGCTGTTGGGCGTTACTGCGCCGAAGCTGATATCGTTGCCGTCTTTATCTACGAAACGGACTTCGATCTTCTGCGTGCAGGATGCACACACAAAAAGCATGGCGGCAACAAGAAGCAGAGAGAGAACTCTAACGATGTTTTTCTTCATCAGGAATGGACCCCTTTCAGTGATTTCGGACGCGTTTCGCTCCGTGTTTTTTGATTTGCGCATAACTCTACGCTATACAAATAATAATTTACAACAAACAACACTGATTGTCAAGTGCGTTTGATAAATAAATTATGAACTTTTCGCAATTCGCTTTTCAAAAGCGGCGGCATTTATGGAATATTCACAAATACCGGAATTGCGTTTTATGGAATGTGCAGATAATAATCAGTATATGAAATCGGTATAATCGGTGGTGCTGGCCAGCGTGATCGCAAGGTCGGTATTGATGGTGACCACCTTTTTGACCGTGGCGTTGTTCATGTTCATAACGCCCTTTACGTAGGTTTTGTAGTTGTCGATCTTGCCGTCCGGGCCCACGGTGAGGGTGGCGGTGCAGTCGGAGAACACGACCTCGATATCCTTCTCCGCCACGGTGGCGCCCACCTTCGGCGCGTAGATATTCACAACGTCGTCCACGGTCATGAAATCAAAGCCGCGGCTCATGGCGCTGCCGGTAGCGGCAGGGTTGGTCTCACCCTTTACGGCGAGGGTGATCACGTAATTATTGGCGGATTTCGTGCAGGTGATGGAGGTGATATCGGCGTCCGTAAGCGTGGAAACGTAAGGTTTGCCGCTGGGAGAGAACACGTTGGTGCTGTCTTCGCCCTTGTTCACGGTGGTCTCGTCCGCCGTATCGGAAAGCAGCGCGCCCTTTACGAAGCCCACCAGCGTGTTGGCGGCGGAGTTGGAAAGCTGCAGATCAAGGATCGACGTGAGCTTGCTCTTCTTGAAGCCGACTTTATCCGTTTTTACCTTGTTCAGCGTTTCGTTGAAATAGGCAAGCAGCTCGGAGGAGGTCATCTGGTCCGGCGTTTTGGCGACCGCGGTGGTGGACGCCGTTGCGGAGGAAGAGCTCGGCTGCGTCACGGTGGTGGAGGGCACGGTGGACGCGGTCACGGAAGAGACGTCCGTGCCTGCGGTGGGCAGCGTCGCGTCCGTCAGCGGGGCGGCGGTGCTCTGCGTGGCGTAGGCATCGGAAGCCGTGTTGGTATAAACGTACGCGCCGGTCGTTGCAACGGGCAGTTCCACGCGCACCTTGAAGCAGGCGCACAGCGAGAACAGCAGCGCCGCGATCAGCACGAGTGCAAGGATGTGTTTGAACTTCATAAAAAAACCACCTTTTTATTTAATATAAAAAAAGCTTTACTCATGTTAATTTACACAATATACACATTTTTGTCAAGATATTTGCAAATCGACCCGGTAAAAATCTCAGATTATTCCGACACGACACATTTGTCGTGTTTAATATCCGTCGCATAGTGTTTTTTTCCGCGAAAGGAAAAAAATCTTCGGTCATCCAATCGAATACGGTTGACGCGGCCCCAAAAAGAATATATAATGAGAAACACGGAGGACCGAACCATGAAAAAAACGTTATCTGTTCTGCTCGCGGCGCTTCTGCTGTTTGCCTGTCTGCCAGCCGTATCGGCGGCGGATATCTTCGGCGCGCCCGCGGTTCTGCTGAAAAGCGAAACGCAGACAAAAAACGACGTGGTTTTTGATTATTATCTGGACTGCGGCGACGCCGCCGGATACGAGCGGCAGCGGCAGGAGGTATATGATCAGCTCAGAAAACAATACGGCTCCGACGAACTCGCCCGCGCCGCCCTGATCGCCGCGGGGCAGGAAACCCTGCTCTACCCCGTGATGCTGATGGCGGAGATCGAAGTGGGCAGCATCACGATGCTGATGGGGCTGTACCCCGTAACGGGAGATTCGCTGCGTCTGACGCTGTGCGAAGATATTTTTCCCGCCATGGCGCTGAACAACGAATTCACCGGGGAAGCCTTCGATTTCAAACTGCATTTCAAGCTCATCGTGAAAAACGACGTGGAACCCACCACGGCGTCGCCCGAGGTCTCGGGGGGAACGATGCACGCCCCCGCCGCCGCGCAGATAAGGTATGAGATCGAGGCGGACGCGGTGAACCCGAACCCCTCTTTCCTTCTGCTCCCCTACGAAGACCTGCAGCTGAAGAACCCGACCCGGTCGGGATATACCTTTGCAGGATGGATCAACAAACTGACCGGCGCCTATGTGAACACGGTGCCCGCAAACACGCTGAACGCCGACCTTGCCGCCCAGTGGACCCCCCGCACCTATACCATCAACTACGTGCTCACCACCCGACCGGGCTCCTTCGTTTTCGCGGATAATTCCAAAAACCCCGTAAGCTATACCTGCGGGCGCACCACCGAGGTGTTCGCCCTGAACACCTATAACGGTTACCTGTTCATGGGCTGGTACGAAGACCCGGATTTCAAGGGATCTGCAGTAACCCTGATCGGGCCCGACCGGCGCGGCGACCTGATACTGTACGCGAAATGGCGCACAAAGGCCGAGGCGGACGACGAGCTGATCCGCCAGAAGGGCTGGGGCGACCCCGATAACGACGGCAGAGTGACCGCGCAGGACGCGCGTCTCGCGCTGCGCGCCGCCGTGGGCCTTGAAGAGCTCACCAAAGCGCAGATCGCGCGCATTGATTTTATCGGCAACGGGCAGGTCAGCGCCGCCACCGCACGGCAGCTGCTGCGCTGCGCCGTGGAACTGGACGATATGGCGGACGTGCTCCGCTTTTACGGATTGCTGTAACCGGAGGGACCATGACAGTAAAGAAACCGATCTCTGTGCTCATATGCATCGCGCTGCTGGCGGGGCTGTTCATACCCGCTGCCGCCGCCGGTGCGAAATACGTGGTGGCAGGTGAAAAGGCAAACGTTCTGCCCGAGCCGAGCGCCCTTACCGAGCCCATCGCCGAGATCCCGCGCGGCACCGTGGTAGAGGTGAGCGAAACCGAGAATAACTTCGGGCACGTCACGCTGCACGCCACCGGCATCGACGGCTGGGTGCATATGTCGCTGCTGCGGTACATCGGCGGCGCCGCTGGCAACACGGACGGTGTGAAAAACATCTATATCAAAAGTCTGCCTGAGAAAACCGTTTATATTGAAGGCGAAGAGGTTTTCGACCCCGCGGGGCTCGCCGTCTACGCCGCCTACGAAGAGCAGCCGGACGCCCCCGTGACCGGCTACACCCTCTATCTGCCCTCCTTTTCCGCCTACGGTGAAAAAACCGTGTACGTGAGCTACACCGCTCCCGGCGGCGCCATATTCACCGCCGAGTTCACGGTAACGGTAAACAAGGTCCCGCTGGCCGGGATCACGCTTGTTTCCCCGCCGACGAAAACCGAGTATATCGAGGGCGAAACGATTGATTTTTCAGGGCTGCAGGCGGAACTCACCTACACCGACGGGCGCGGCAGCAGGACCGTTACCTATGAAGAGATGCTGGAGGACCCCGATTTTCTGATCATGGGCTGCCACAGTGAAGCCCCGGGCAAAAAGATCGTATACGGGAGCCATACGTTAAATATCTATTATAAATATCCCGAAGTAAACTGTTATTTTACGCTGAACGCGGTGCGCAAAACCCTGCTCTCGCTGCAGATCGACACCCTGCCGGACAGCCTTGTGACCTATTCCACTGCCGAACCGCCGGATCTTACGGGCCTTACCCTGACCGCGGCATACGACAACGGCGACGTGCAGACCGTATATCCCGGCCAGTGCACGGTGATCTGCGACCCGGGAAGCTTCGTGCTGGGTTCCGGCAACATCGTCACTGTGCAGTACGGCGGATTTTCCGTGACACTGGACTTTACGCTGGCGATCGACAGTCCCGGCGAGCTTCAGCTTGAGTTGCCCGCCGTAATGAATTTCATTCTGGGCGAACCCATCGACCTCACCTCGCTCAAGGTGTACCTGATCGCCGTTTCCGGCGAAAAAACCGAAGTTAAGAATTATACCATGGGCAAGATCGACCCCACGGTGACCGGCACCCAGACGGTACCGATCCGTTACGATGAGTTCTCTACCCTGTTCACGATCAACATCACCCCGTATTATCAGCGCGGCGACCCGGACGGCGACGGCAAACCCACCGCATCCGACGCAAGGATCGCGCTGCGCGCCTCCGTAGGGCTCGTAACGCTTGCGGGCAACCCGAAGCGCGCCGCGGACGTCGACAGAAACGGAACGGTAACCGCATCCGACGCGCGTATGATCCTGCGCGCGGCAGTGGGCCTTGAAGACCTGATCGATTATACCGGCCTCGTTCTTCTGCCGGGAAAAGGAGATACAGCAATATGAAAAACAGCGCAGACAGCGAATTCTTTGTGAGCTTTACCGACGAAAACGGCAGAGCAAACAACTTTGAGATCCTTGCCGTGATCGAATACCGCGGCACGGATTACGCCGTGATGCTGCCCGAGAACGACAGCCCCGCCTACAACGGCCTGCTGTACGTTTTTGAGGTCGTGGAAGAGCTGGATTCGGATACCGACACCTATATCGGCGTGGAGGACGAAGAGATCATTAAGGCGGTTTACGACCTGTTTATGGACGAGGTAGAAAAAGAGTTCTGAGCGTAATATACCGAGAAGCGCTTCCCATGTTTGCGGGAAGCGCTTCTTTACGTAAAAATGAAATGTATCGGGATAAGTTCAGGAGTTTGGAGTTTGGAGAAAAGGCTTCAGCAAACTGCAAGGTTTTCTCACAGGAAAACCGTCTCCTAAACTTCTGACTCCTAATCTCCGAATTGTTTCTCAGATATTCTTCAGCAGCGGGCGGGAAATGGCCACAACGTTCACGATATCGTTATACCTGAAATCGTAGGTGCCCTTCGATTTCTCGAAATCGTAAATGCGCTCGCGCACGCGGGGGCGCTTGTCGGGTTCGGCATTTTCGATGATGCAGCCCTCAGTGCAGAGGAAGGAACCGTCGGGGTACACCTCAATGATCTGCGCGGTGTGGTCGATCGTGGGATAACTGCCCACGTAGGTGCTCTCCTTGTTGCTCATGAACACTACGTCGCCCACGTGGGGAACGTAGGATTTTGCGTTCGAGGTTTTGTTGACGATCCTGTCGGTGACCACGTCGTCATAGTAATCCCAGAACACGTAGGTCTGCGCGTACTGCGGGTTTTCAAGGTAATAATCAAGCAGCAGCGACGGAATGTACCAATCGATACCGGAGGCAGCCATCCACGTGGGGATCTGCACCTTAACCGTATTTTTCATGGCTTTTGCCAGTTTTTCTTTCGGGAAAGAGGTGGGCGCCACCTTGTCGATCTGCGCCTGCGTATAGCCGAGATTCTTCAGTACAGGGGTAAACACGTCGTGTACCGTGTAATAGCAGCACCAGTTGTTGATCGAATTGAGCACGCCTTCCATCAGCGTAAGGTGGGAATGCATCTCGGTGAAGGTCTTCTCGTGGAACTGGTGCGCATAACCGTAGAGCGCGGCGGAAAAGGGCGTATCCAGATCCACGGCGATGCGCAGGATCCATCTGGCGTCTGCTGCGGTGATTGTACCGTCGCCGTCCGCATCCGCACGGGGACGCTGCGCAGTGGTGGGCGCATCCAGCCATACCGCGAAACGCAGCGCCAGGCGGGCGTCTTCCGCGGTGATCCTTCCGTTGCCGTCCACGTCGCAGACATTGCTGCCGGAAGCGGCGAATGCGGGCGATACCGTGGCGAACAGCGTAATAAGCACAAGCAGTATACTGATCAGGATTTTTCTTTTCATACGTAAGATCCTCCGAAAAATTCAGATTAGAGCTATTATAACCTATTTTTAAGTGCGAATCAATAGGAAATTGATAAACAATATGAATCACTCTGTTTTCGGTTTTTGAATCCCTTCAGGTTCTGATTTCCTTCTTCCCTCTTCACTATTACCTCTTACATAGAAAATGCCGCTCCGGCGAACCGGAGCGGCAGATGGATTTACTGAATTTGCTTACGGGATGATCTCGATGATGATGGTCTCGCTGATGGAACCGCGCTCCATAACACCGGCGTTGCCCACGTCCACGGTCACGTTCAGCTTCACTTCGTACGTACCGGTCTCGGCGTTGTAGATATCGCCAAGAACAACGGCCTTCGCATCGTCGGAAAGCATATCGATCGCAGCGTCAAGGAAGCCTTCGTAATCGGCGGTAGCGGGAGCGAAAGGAGCGCCGCTGAGCAGCTCAACTTCATTCTCGCCCACGGTAACGGTAGCTTCAGTCACTTTGCCGACCACTTTGTTCACGAACGCGTCGAAGCCGCAAACGGTGGCGCAGAGCTTGTTCACAGCGCTCTGCTGAGAACCGATCACGCTTTCAAGATCAACGTTCTGCAGGGCGATCAGGCACTCGCCGAGGGTAGCGGCGTTCACTCTGTCGAGGCCGCCGTGCGCGTTCACGGTGTTCATCAGAGCGTCGGGCATGGTAACGCAGACCTTCAGGTCGGTTCCGCTGGTATCGGCGGAGATGTGATCGGCGATCACCTGCGCGAAATCCTGAACCTTCTTCAGGTTGGTTTCACTGCCGGTGAGCTTCACGGTAACGGCAACGGGTTCGCCGTCAACGGTGAAATCATAGGTGCCGTACACACCGTCGGTATGGGTGGCGATCTTGTAGAAGAAGCCTGCAAACACGGTGAAGATCGCGTTCTTCACGGGGGTGTTGAGGAACTTGCCGTTGTAAACGGTTTCGCCGTCCAGCTTGATCTCTGCTTCGCCGAAGCTCTCGGTGATGTATGCGCCGAGCTTGGTCAGGAAGCCGTCGAACACGCCGTCGGCAAGGTCGATGCCGTCCCAGATGGCGTCAACGTTCAGTTCAACGGTGATATCGGAGCCTTCGTCTTCGGAATCGAACTTCACGAGACCGGCAGCGCCGTTCTCTTCAGCCCAGGCGTTCACGCCGTCTACGATCACGTCAAGCTTGGAATCTTCGATCACGGGATCGCCGAAGGTTTCGCCGCAGTAAACGCACTTCTGGGAATGGTCGGCAGAAGCGGTCCATTTTACTTCTTCATCGGAAACTTCGATCTTGTGGTTGGGAAGGGGATCGAGCTCTACGGCAAAACGAAGGATCTGACGGGCGTCAGCCGCGTTGATGCCTTTTTCTTCGGCAACGTCGGCACGGTCGATCGCCTTCGGGCCGAGGGCGGTAAAGCTGGCGTCGTCTTCCAGCCCGACGGCATATCTGAGCGCCAGACGGGCGTCGGCAGCGTTCACGCGGCCGTCGTAGTTGATGTCGCCTGCACAGATGCAGATGGCTTCCACACCGGTTTCTTCATCTGCGGCAAACGCCACAACGGAAACGCAGCTGAGCACCATGAGCAGAGTAAGCATTACAGAAATAAATTTTTTCATGATTTACTTCCTCCAAATTGAAAATATTAGCGGATCTTTCGCTTTATATATTGTAGCCTTTTCGCGCCGTTTTGTCAATATGTTCGACGAAATTTATATTTTATTGTCTTTTATAATAAACGCCTGTTTCGGCAAAAAATTTATTGACAAACAGGGCTCGCAGTTATATATTTAAAAAGATATATCGTTTGGAGGACATTTTTATGGATTGGCTTTCACTGAACACCATCAGAGAGAAATATCTCTCGTTTTTCGAATCCAAGGACCACCTGCGGCTCGAGAGCTTCTCGCTGATCCCGCAGAACGATAAAAGCCTGCTGCTGATCAACGCCGGCATGGCGCCGATGAAGAAGTATTTCACCGGCGAGATGACGCCCCCGAGAAAGCGCGTCACCACCTGCCAGAAGTGCATCCGCACGCCCGATATCGAGCGCGTGGGCAAAACCGCCCGGCACGGCACCTTTTTTGAAATGCTGGGCAATTTCAGCTTCGGCGATTATTTCAAAGAGGACGCCACCGCCTGGGCGTGGGAGTTCTGCACCCAGGTGATGGAGATGCCGGTGGATAAGCTCTACGTGAGCGTTTACGAAGACGACGACGAGGCCTGGGATATCTGGACCAAGCGCCGCGGCGTGGCGGAAGACCACATGGTGCGCCTCGGCAAAGAGGATAACTTCTGGGAGCACGGCGCCGGTCCCTGCGGCCCCTGCAGCGAGATCTATTACGACCGCGGCCCCGAAAAGGGGTGCGGCAGGCCGGACTGCAAGGTGGGCTGCGACTGCGACCGCTACGTGGAATTCTGGAACCTCGTGTTCACCCAGTTTGAAAACGACGGCAACGGCAACTACACGCGCCTTTCCCACCCGAACATCGACACCGGCATGGGGCTGGAGCGCATCGCCTGCATTTCGCAGGGGGTGGACAACCTGTTTGAGGTGGATACGATCCGCAATATCATGCTGCACGTATCGGAGATCGCAGGCGTGCATTACCACGCGAGCGAGAAATCGGACGTGAGCCTGCGCGTGATCACGGACCACATCCGCAGCACCGTGATGATGATATCCGACGGCGTTCTGCCCTCCAACGAAGGCCGCGGCTACGTGCTGCGCCGCCTGCTCAGAAGAGCCGCCCGCCACGGCAGGCTGCTGGGAATTGAGGATACCTTCCTTTATAAAGTAGCCGAAACCGTGATCAAAGAGAGCGGCGACGCTTACCCCGCCCTGCGCGAAAAGCACGATTACATCATCAAAATCATCACCATTGAAGAAGAAAACTTCGCCCGCACCATTGACCAGGGCCTGACCCTGCTCGAGAACATGATCAAAGAGAGCGACGGCGTCACCCTTTCCGGCGACGCGGCGTTCAAGCTCAGCGACACCTTCGGCTTCCCCATCGATCTCACCAAAGAGATCCTTGAAGAAAAGGGCATGGCTGTGGACGAAGCGCGCTTCGCCGCGCTGGTGCAGCAGCAGAAGGATACCGCCCGCAGCGCCCGCAAGGTGGCAAGCACCGAAGGCTGGAAGAGCGCAGGGCTTTCTCTGGGCGACCTGCCCGAGACCGCGTTCACCGGCTACGGCGACACCGTTGCCACCGCGGACGTGCTTGAGGTGCTCTCTGCCGACGGCGAGACCGCCGAAAGCGTTGCCGAAGGCGAAAACGCCGTAATTGTGCTGGAGCAGACGCCCTTCTACCCGGGCGGCGGCGGCCAGGTTTGCGATACCGGCGTGATCGAGGGCGAGGGGTTCAGCTTCCGCGTGGAAGAAACCAGCAAAACGCCGAAAAACGTGATCCTTCATAAGGGCAAGGTGACCCGCGGCGCCGTGAGCGCAGGCGAGCCCTGCACCGCCACGGTGGACGCAGCCAGACGCAGCGCGATCCGCCGCAACCACACCTCCGCGCACCTGCTGCAGGCAGCCCTGCGCGAAAAGCTCGGCACCCACGTGGAGCAGGCCGGGCAGCTGGTGAACGAAAAAGAGATGCGCTTCGATTTCACCCACTTCTCTCCCCTTACCGGTGAAGAACTGAAAGAGATCGAAACGAAAATCAACGAAGTGATCCTGGCTGATCTGCCGGTGGAAACGGTGGAAACCACCATTGAAGAGGCCAAGAAGCGCGGCGCGATGGCGCTGTTCGGCGAGAAATACGGCGACACCGTGCGCATGGTGGACGCGGGCGGCTATTCCGTGGAGCTTTGCGGCGGCACGCACGTGGGCAGCACCGGGCAGATCGGTCTGTTCAAAATCGTGAGCGAGGCGAGCGTAGCCTCCGGTGTGCGCAGGATCGAAGCCTATACGGGCCTGAACGCCCTTACCTATCTCAACAAAACCGAGAACGCCCTTCTCACCGCCGCTGCCACGCTCAAATGCGCCCCGGATGCGCTCACTCAGCGCGCCGCCGCCGTAAACGCGGAACTGAAGGCCAAAGAGAAAGAGCTTGAAAAGCTGAAGGCGGAGATCGCCGCGGCGAAAGCGGGCGAGCTCTTCAAAACCGTTGCCGAAGCCAACGGCATCCGCATCCTCACCGCGGATGCGGGCGAAGCGGACGCGAACGCCCTGCGCACGCTGATCGACGGCGTGAAGGCGGACGACGCCGTGATCGTTGCGGCCGGCAGAAACACCGAAAAAGGCACCTGCAGTTTTGCCTGCTTCTGCGGCAAAGACGCGATCGCGGGGGGCGCCCACGCGGGCAACATCGCCAAAGCCGCGGCGCAGATCGCCGGCGGCAACGGCGGCGGCAAGCCCGATTCCGCGATGGCGGGCGGCAAGGACGTTACAAAGGTGGGCGAAGCGCTCGCGGCTGTGGGCGGAATCGTGACCGGAATGCTGAAATAAGTTAGGAATTAGGAGTTAGGAGTTAGGAGTTAGGAGTTTTCTGAATTTGAAGGTTATTCCGTTCACTCCTCACTCCTCACTTCTAACTCCTCACTTGTAAGAAACCGAATCTGATAAAGGAGCTATAAAAATGGATTGTTTGTTCTGTTCTATTATCAAAGGAGAGATCCCTTCGTCCAAGGTGTATGAGGACGAGGTATGCTACGCGTTCAACGATATCGACCCGCAGGCGCCGGTGCACGTGCTGATCGTGCCGAA
>JAEEGL012139229.1_pt1 | contig 16552 bp, 15 predicted proteins | sample 9134231 | NCBI WGS metagenome assembly JAEEGL01 (sample SAMN16246548, study PRJNA631951) | gut metagenome | biome: gut microbiome; feature: rumen; material: fiber-attached | host: Bos | place: Iran: Karaj | collected 2018-10
ACCCAATGTTACCAGTATAGCCGATATCGCTAAATCTGTGGAAGCCGCAGGTGCTGACGCAGTTTCACTTATAAATACTCTCCTCGGCATGAGGATAGATATAAACACAGGCAGACCCATACTTCATAATAATGTAGGCGGCATGAGCGGTCCTGCCGTATTCCCTATAGCTGTACGGATGGTATGGCAGGTCGCAAATGCCGTAAAGATACCTGTTATCGGTATGGGCGGCGTATCCTCGGGACGTGATGCTATCGAGCTCATGATGGCAGGAGCTTCCGCAGTACAGGTAGGCGCAGCTATATTCACAGACCCATATGCTCCCGTAAAGATAGTGGAAGAGATGAACGACTGGCTTGACAGCAAGGGCATCGCTTCCGTCAAGGACATAATCGGCACAGTAAAGCCGTGGTAAGCAGCGTGACGCTGCACACTTGCTCCGCGCATAAGTCTTTGTACAGGATATAGCTTTAGCCGCGAGAGATAATAAACGAAAAGCATATATCATCGCGTGATTGCGTGACGCTGCACCCTTGCTCCGCGCATAAGTCTTTGTACAAAATATAGCTTTAGCCGCGAGAGATCATAAAACGAAAAGCACATATCATCGCGTGATTTGCTAAATTTTGAACTGAGCCGTTAGCTCATTGTAGGGAACGGCGCCCCCGCCGTTCCGCGGAACACGTTTCATAACAAACGGAACGCCGAGGGCGGCGTTCCCTACAGATAAAAAAGGAACATAACATGATAATAATGTCAGTTGACTTCGGCGATGCAAGAACAGGCATCGCAGTCTGCGGAAAAAGCGAAATGATAGCTTCTCCCGTAACTGTCATCGCCGAAAAGGACTTCACAAAATGTATAGAAAAAACCGCCGCTCTCGCAAAAGAGCAGCGTGCTGAACAGATAGTCGTGGGCTATCCTATGAATATGAACGGAACAGTCGGCGAAAGAGCTGAAAAATGCAAACTTTTCGCCGAAGAACTTGAAAAGCTCACAGGCTGTCCCGTAAAGCTCTGGGACGAACGCTGTACTACTGTATCAGCTCACAATGCGCTCAATGTTACGAATACCCGCGGCAAAAAGCGCAAGGCTGTGGTCGATGCAGTCGCAGCCGTTCTTATCCTTGAAAGCTACCTTGGATTCAGACGCAATTCAGGTGAAGCTACATAATTACCGACTTGATGTCGTCAAGCAGATTTCCTGCGGCTTTAAGAGTTTTTCCCGCATCACGCTTTATACTCATTTTCTTCATGGGGCGTGCATTGGAAAAAGCATAGCAGGCAAATCCCACTATTGCTCCCGCAGCAGCACCTTTGGCAAGTGACACAATGTTCATTTCATTAAACTCCGTATTTTTATTATCCGCAAAGCGGACAATAGTATTATCTGAAAAAATGATTGATCTATTCTGTTTTTAAAAAGGAGGTCCATATGAAAAAATTACTTATCACTTTGGTCATGATAACAGGTCTATTATCAATGTACAGCTGTTCTTTCAGACAAAGCAGCCAGTCGTCAGAGACTGCCACAACACGGCCAACAGAAGTAACCACGACCGGTACATCAGCTGAGACCACAACCAAAGAAAAAGTCAAGGCAGACCCCGATATTTTCACCTATAATTACGTTCACGGCGAAGAGGGATATTTCAATCTCCTGAACGAAGAGCCTGAATTCAGGAAAAAGGTTCAGGAAGGCGATACCTGCTGGGCTTATGCTGCCGCAGCTTCTATGGAGACAAGCCATTTCCTGAAAACAGGCAACAGTATAACTGTTGACCCTATGGCTATTGTCAATACCGTATGGGATACCAACAAATCAGACGGATTTTTCAAAAAGATTGACGCCTCCAACAAAGATATGGGCGGCTGGGCATGGATGGTAACAGAAACTGTGTCACGCGGCTTGAACGGTGTTACTCTTGACAGCGCTAAAATACTTACGGACAAGGGCAGAGATGCCTTAAAGGACGCTGTCCGTTCAAGAGGCGGAGTCTATGCCGCTGTCCCTGACAACAGCGATAAAAAGGACTGGTACGGCGATTACTACACTATGAACGACGCAAAGAGCAGTACCGCTGACCACGCTATCACCATTATCGGCTGGGACGACAGCTTCCCGAAAAATTACTTTAACGAGGAAGCTTCGCAGAACGGCGCATGGATAACCTATAACAGCGCTGAGGGTATTCTCGGTTCATATTACTATGTTTCGTACGATACTCCCCTGACTGACATCATAAGCTTTACAGCTACAGATAAGTATTCCAATGTTTTAAGCTATGACGCGGGAAACGAGCAGGATAAATACATAAGCAGAGGCGAAGAAACAACTGTTGCCAACGTTTTCCATGCAGCAGGAAAGCTTGCCGCTGTTGGAACATACAATGATTTCGACGAGGAACAGAACATAAAGATCGAAATATACGACAGCAGCTTCAAGACCCTTCTCTACTCTCAGGACGCTGCTCTCGCATTCCACGGCTATCAGACTGTGGAGCTGGATAATCCTGTAAGCGTCGGCGACTATGCCATAGTCATCACCTATACAAAGGGTGCGCCTGTTGAAGGTCAGAATATCGACTATGAAAGAGCCGATTACGTAACTGCCTGCGGCAGCGGACAGTCATACATATTCCTCGGCGACTGGAAAAACAAGGCTTCTATATTCCATGCCGTAGAGATACCCGAAGGCGAAGAGGAAGCACCTGCTGTAGATCATACCTACGATTATATCAAAGATCTTAAAGATATGAACGACGGCAACATCAAGGAAGCCCTCGGCATAGACTTTACGCCTAATAATTTCTGTATAAAGGCGCTTTACACTTATTGATACATTAAAGGAGACCTATGCAAAACCTTAATATAGTCCTTGTAGAACCTCAGATACCGCAGAATACGGGAAATATCTCCCGAACCTGCGCCGTTACGGGAGCAAGACTGCATCTTGTCCGCCCCCTCGGCTTCGAGGTAAGCGACAAGCACCTGAAACGTGCAGGGCTTGACTACTGGGACAAGCTTGATATCACATATTACGACAGCTTGGAGGATTTCTTCGTGAAGAACAAGGGCGGTCACTTCTTCTACTTCACTACAAAGGGACTTCATGTCCACAGCGAAGCGGAATACCCCGACAACGCCTATCTTGTTTTCGGACGTGAGGACAAGGGGCTCCCCGAAGAGCTTCTTCACGAAAATCCAGACAGCTGTGTAAGAATACCTATGCGCAATGAGCTGCGCAGTCTCAATCTCTCGAATTCAGTAGCAATAGCTGTGTACGAGGTGCTGAGACAATGGGATTATCCCGACCTTTCCCGAGAGGGAAAACTGACAAAATACCAATGGTAAAAGGAGAAACAAAAATGTCAAAAATAGCATTACTTACCGATTCATGCTGTGACCTTCCAAAGGAGATAATAGATGAACTGGGAATAAAAGTAATTCCATTCACCCTTACTTTAGGCGGTGAAAGCTTCAGAGAGATATATGACAAATCAACACAGGAAGTCTACGAGCTTATGGAAAGTACCGATGAGATACCAAAGCACTCGCAGATATCTCCCCTGACATTTGAAGAAACATACAAGGAGCTTTACGAGCAGGGATATACTGATATTATCAGTGTTTCCATAAACTCTCAGGGCTCGGGTACATATAACAATTCACTGATAGGCAAAAGCGACTTCTTCGAGAACAATCCCGATGCACAGGGTAAGATCAATATCTTCAACATCGACTCAAAGTGCTATACTCTTTACTACGGCTATCCCGTAATGGAAGCTGCAAAGAAGATACGCCGCGGTGCAGAGGTCGAAGAGATAATCGCATATCTTGAAGACTGGTTCAATGTAAGCGGCATCTATGCAGTGCCTTACACCCTCAAGTACGCTAAGAAGTCGGGACGTATCTCCGCTGCAAAGGCTTTTGCGGGAGAGCTCCTCGGACTCAAGCCCGTTATCCTCTTTGCAGACGGCACGACAACTACTGTTGACAAGATAAGAGGCGAAAAGAATATCGTTCCCAAGCTTGCGGAGATAGTCGAGAAGAATATGACTCCTCAGACACCGTATATCATGATACACGGCAAGGACGATACACTCGCTAAGGAAGTCGAGAAAGAGATAGCTAAAAAGACAGGCAAAAAGGCTGAGATGTACGGCAGCATCGGTGCAGTCGTATCAGCAAATATCGGTCCCGAGCTTGTGGCTGTCATCGTAAGAAGAAAGAACAAGTAATATTATTCAGAAAAGGCTGAGCTTTTGCTCCGTCTTTTTTGATTGCCCGAATTTGGCTGTATTTCGTTATGTCAAAGGGCTTTTACATCGTTTTTCGCCCGGTTGTAAACGTCTTTTTTCAATAATTTCAGCACTTGTAAAAACAGATTGGTAGCAATTTTTACTGCGGACTGATATACTGGTATCAGTCAAGAGAAAAGCTCCGAAGGAGGAAAAAATGGAAATCGGAAATCAGATCAAAAAACACAGAAACAAATTAAAATGGTCGCAGGAGGTGCTGGCAGAAAAAGCCTATGTCAGCCGCCAGACTATTTCAAACTGGGAAAACGACAAGAGCTATCCCGATATCCACAGCCTTCTCATTCTCGGCAAGCTTTTCAATATATCTCTTGACGAATTAGTTAAAGGAGATGTTGAAACTATGAAAAACGAGATCAACAAAGATGAAGTAAAAAAATTCAATTCCATGTCATGGCTCCTTGCGGGAATGTACATACTCATGGTAGTATCGCCGCTTCCGCTGATAAAGTATCTGGGCTGGATAGGCGGAGCAATATGGGGAGCTATCGCCGCAGTTGCTATTTTTATAGCATTCAGGGTCGAGAAAATGAAGAAAGCCAATAATATCCAGACATACAAGGAAATAAAGGCATTCATGGAGGGTAAGCCCCTTGACGAGATCTCAGCCGACCGCCTTAAAACTGCAAACAGGACTGCCATGAAAGTAATGTACGGCGTTATATCCGCCTTGATTGCACTTACAGTATGCGCTGCCATCGGATATTTTATGCATAAATAAAAAATAACGGCTCCTGTGGATATCACAGGAGCCGAAACTATTTCAGTTCAGTATTCTGAATCAGAAATTCTTTGAAGCATAATCAACCCATCTGCTGTCCTTTGAAAGCTTACCGCCCTTGAGGAAAGCAGCCTTTGCAGTGCTGTCGTTCTTAAGGAATGCGTCAAACCACTTAACAGCATATTCAGCGAAAATTGCAGGTGCATGATTATCGCACGGGTCTAAATGCTTACCGTTCTTTACACTTGCATATACAGCAGGAGCCTTACAAGCATTGTAAGAATTCTTTACCCATGAAGATGATACGATAGCATCCTGTGTAGAAGTTACAAAGAAAGTCGGCACTTTAAGCTGTGCTGCTTCAGACTTGAGCTGGCAGCCCTGTACATCAAATACACAGTCGATCTTTGAGTTGAGTCTTGAAGAATTAACAGCGCTCATTCCGCCCTGAGAATGTCCGCCAGCTCCAACGTGCTCTGCGTCTACCTTATTGTAGAACATACTCTTTGAATCTTTACCTTCTTTGATGATAAAGTTAACTGATGCAGACTCTGTTACACCTGTTCCGCAGAAGCTGTCAGTATTTGCTACAACGATATATCCGCCTGCTGCGATCTTGCTGAGAAGCTCCTGATAATTATCCCAGTCAGCAAATGTACCGTTTCCCCATACAACTACAGGATACTTCTTGTTAGATGTAGTAAGATCCTTAGGATAATATACAACGTGATCAATAAGAAGACCGTCATCGTATTTTGCCAAATTGACAGTATTGCTTACACTTGTAATTGAAATAGGCTTATATGCTGCATTAGCTGAGCTCACATTTAATGCTAAAGCTGATGTTGCCATAAGTGCTGCTGCCATTATTGATGCAATTTTTCTTTTCATGGTATGACCTCCATTTTGTTATTTAGTGATAATTTTTGTGATATATAATGTTAACATATATATACATAATTATATCATATACCTCTGCTGTTTGTCAATAGTTTTATGACATTTTATTGATATTTTTATACTAATGCCTGAATTTTCATTGATATACGGTTCTTTCATGCCAAAAGAAATTACAAAAGAGCTGCTTACATTCAGCAAGCAGCTCTTTTTCACTATTCAACCGAAAAAATGGTAATGCCTTCAGGCGTTACTGCATCTTGTAAGCGTCGATCATCTTCTTGACCATGTTACCGCCGATAGAACCGGCTTCACGAGAAGTAAGGTCACCGTTATAGCCCTTCTTGAGGTCGATACCGAGCTCATTTGCAGACTCCATCTTGAATCTTTCAAGAGTCTCTCTGCCCTTCTGTGTCATTTCTCCGTTGTTATTGCTGTTATTATTACTCATCTCATTATCTCCTTAAAGAAATTGATTATTGATGCCGTGATAGTATTATAGCCCGCTCAGTTCCTTTTATTACATGGGAAAATATGTACAATTTGACGAAAATCCCCAAAAAGCTGTATACTACTGTTTTTTATGCTTGCATTTGACAGCATATTGATAGTATAATATATATGTCTGTGTCTTTTGATATTATTTGCTGATCTTTTCAGTTCTTATACAAGAGAAACGCAGTTCTCAAACGTCTTATTTATGAAATATTTTTTTAAGGAGCTATAAAAAATGCTTTGGTCAATAATCATACCGCCCGTTATATTCTTTATTTCGCTGTCTATAATGAATATCTGCGACAAAAAATACAGTGACAAAAAGAAAAAAGACGCATCAAAGTCCACAATGAAAAATCTTGCTGCCGCACTGGGCATACTCATATGTGCAATGGTATTCCTCAGTGCAGTGACATCAGTCACCATGATAGAGGGAAACAAAGGAATATCCCTTTTGGGATCTGCCCTTACAAGTGCGGCCGTTTTCGGAGCTGTACTTGCCAAGCGCTATGAAGCCCCAAAAATAAGCTCTTTCCTGAAAAAGAGTGCAGTATGCGCTGTAGCTATACTTGCTGCGGAAGTCCTCATATTCAACGGAAAAAGCTTTACCTCAGACAAAACGGATAAGGAAATATCCTTTTACGATATCACACTCGGAGCAAATGCAGCTATCGCAGAAAACAGTGATATATCCGTCACAGGCGATACAGACATGAGAATGAGCAATATTCCCGAAGATGCAAGGATACTGCTCGTAAGTCTTGACGCTGAGGGCGGTTCATCGACACCCTTTGATGTAAAGCTCTCAATGACAGATAAGAATTTCTCCACTCAGGATATCGTCGTTCAGCACAAACGCACCTGCGGCAGAAATACAGAGCTTTCGCTCTATTTTGAACCATATGAAAAGCTCAATACTCTCGCGCTGTCTTTAACAGGCGTAACAACTCCCGTAAAGATACATCAGATACGCGCTCTCAGTGCTGTCCCCTATTCATTCTCAGACCTTAGGTTCATTCTTCTCTATATTATAGTTATAGGATGTCTCGCAATAAAGGCATTCGGATTTTACGCTATTGACTACGACAGAAAGAAGCGTTCACACGTTATCGCTGTTGCAGCTGTTATAGTATTATGCACCCTTTCGGGACTTTGTCTCCGTCAGCCAAAGCAGGAAGGCAGAACGTATACAGGCACAGAAAAGTACACCGACGATCCATTTGCTATGACTCTCGATGCATTTGAGAAGGATCAGGTCTACCTTGACCTTGATGTTGATCCTACTCTTGATGAGCTGGAAAATGTATACGATTCGGGACTGCGAGGCAGCTCTCAGGCTTTCGCCTACTGGGATCTTGCATACTATAACGGCAAATACTACAGCTATTTCGGCGTAGCTCCCGTGCTCACGTTCTATTATCCATATTACAAATTAACAGGCAAGCTCCCGACGCTTGCAATGGCGAACAATTTCTATACAGTATTCGGCATACTCTTCATGTGCCTTGCAATACTTGCAGCTGTAAAGCTGCTTGACCTGAAACCGAAGCTCCTGCTCCTGTTGCTGATGCTTCCGACGTCAACAGCCACAATGGGCTTCTGGACTCTCGGAAATGAGATAGACCGATATACTCTGCCGACTGTATCGGGACTCTGCTTCCTGATGATAAGCCTTTTCACAGGCATGACAGCCTGCACCACTGCAAAGAAGAAGCTCAAGCCCGTACTGCTCCTCATAGGCGGTACAGCTCTCGCACTTTCAGTTGCTTCACGTCCTACAGTCGCACTCTGCGGCGCAGTTCTTGTGCCATTCTTCATCGGAATACTCCTTGACAAGAAGGAAAAGCTCGGCTATCGTCTCGGACTTGCAGCAAGCTTCGTAGCTCCCCTTATTGCAGGTGCTGCACTAATAATGAAGTATAACGCTGCAAGATTTAGTTCACCATTTGATTTTGGTGCCGCATATCAGCTTACAGTAAGTGATATCCACGCAAATACTCTCAGACTTTCAAATCTGCCGTCGGCTATATATCACTATTTCTTCCAGATGCCAAAATCAAAGCCTGCATTCCCCTTCTTTGAAACAGGCTTCAACGGACTTGAAAACTATGGCTCATATGTATACACTGTAATAGGCTTCGGAGCACTTACTCTCCCTGTTATCCTCTTCGGTACACTTCTCCAGCCTCAGGCATTCGGTCCGAAAACAAAGGAGATCAATGACCGCTACAGAAGATGGTTCTTGGGAATATGCCTTGCAATGTCAGTACTGCTTGCATGGGCTGACTTCTGTCTCGGCGGATTTATCACACACTATGTATTCGATATCATGCCCCTTATGACATTTGCAGCTATGATCGGTATATTCCGCGGCTGTTCAAAGCCCTCCGCTCACAAGAGCAGATACGTTCTTTCGGGTATTTCTATGGCACTGACAGTGGTATTCATCTTCGGTCAGCTTTTCAACTGGAACGAAGGAACTATTATGAAGCACTTCCCAAGTCTTATAGATACTCTTGAAGATGCAGTTATATTCTGGAAATAGCAGCGTGACGCTGCACCCTTTCTCCGCGCTGCTTTTATTTCAAAAGCTATAATACGACCGCGAGAGAAAATACTTCAAGTTTAAATATCATCGCGTGATTGTGTGACGCTGCAAGCCTCGTCCCATACACATCACGCTAAACAGGCAAAATGTAGGGGCTGATGCCCACATCAGCCCGTTACTTACAATAAAAAACTTTTTGAGGAAATGAAAGGACTGAGAAAATCTCAGTCCTTTTTTCAATATCCGTGATACTTCACAAAACTCAGTCTGTACTTTTGTTAAAAACACTGAATTCAAAAATTTATTTTCTGATATTCAACGTTTTTGCATTGAATTCCGCTATTTTTCAGCCCATTTACAAAAGAGCAACATAAATGAATATTCAAATTCATTCCTTTACATCATCGTACTTATCAAGAAAACGATGAACGCCTGCGTTGTCCTTATAGGCTATGACCGTATTCACATTGACGTTCTCAACGCTTCGGAAGATATTCTTCTCCACCTGCGGATTGACCTTTTTAAGCTCTGCAATGAGATTTTTTATCTCCAGTCGCTTCGACACGGAGCGGCTGTCTGGAGCACAGGTAGTGCAGGTATCAGTGAATTTGCAGGCACACTGTATGAAATGCAGATCGTTGTAGTCGCGCCAGTGCTTGATCTCCGCTTCTCTCACAAGATAAAGGGGACGGATAAGCTCCATGCCCTCGAAGTTGGTACTGTGGAGCTTCGGCATCATAGTCTGAACCTGTCCGCCGTAGAGCATACCCATGAGGATAGTTTCTATAACGTCATCGAAATGATGTCCGAGGGCTATTTTATTGCAGCCTAAAGCCTTTGCGTGGCTGTAGAGATAGCCGCGCCGCATACGCGCACATATGTAGCAGGGGTTCTTCTCAATATTGTATACGGAGTCGAATATATCCGACTCAAATATATGCACAGGAATGGACATAGAACGGGCATTTTCCTCGATAACACGGCGGTTCTCGGGACTGTAGCCCGGGTCCATAACAAGGAATACCAGTTCAAAGGGGAACTTATCATGGCGTTTAAGCTCCTGAAAGAGCTTAGCCATGAGCATTGAGTCCTTACCGCCCGAGATACAGACTGCTATCTTATCGTTTGGCTTTACAAGCTCGTACTCGTTTATAGCCTTTGTGAACTTGCACCATATGGACTTCTTGAACTTCTTCCTGATACTCAGCTCAACAGCTTCTGTAACTTCCCTGTTCTCCATTTTTACGCGAAGCCAATCAACGTAGCCGCCATCTAAATTATATGCATCAAAGCCTTTTTCGCACAGCTTATCCGCGATATCTCTGCTTATTATACCGCTGCGGCAGCATATTATCAGCTTCTTATCCGGCGGCAGCTCCGCGGAAAGTATCTCCTCCTGCGGAATATTCACAGCTCCGTCCATATGACCGTACTCAAAAGCGGAGCTGTCACGTATATCTATTATCTTATATTCCGAATTATCGAGCTTTTCAAGCTCTGCGGCAGTAATGCCATTATTCATTGAAACACCTCATTGTTTTTTCTCTATAGGCAGCTCTACTGTAAAAACAGTGCCCTTTCCTGCCTCGCTGTCAACTCTTACAGTACCGTTATGATACATAACACCGTGCTTAACGATAGAAAGTCCGAGACCTGTGCCCTTTATTTTCCGTGAGCGGCTCTTGTCAACACGGTAAAAACGCTCGAAAATACGTCCTATATGCTGCTGCGGTATTCCCATACCCGTATCGCTTACAGTAATTATAGCTCTCTGCGGTATATGAGATATCTTAACGCTCAGGCTGCCGCCGCTGACATTGTACTTTATGGCGTTATCGCAGAGATTGTAAAGTATCTCGCCGAGTATGGTGCGGCTTCCGATAAGTGATACCTTTTCGCCTGTAAGCTCCGTAGTCACGCCCTTTTCCTCGGCACTGAGCTTCAGTCTTTCAAGCACTTCCTCTGCAAGGCTGTACAGCTCAACACTTTCATTTTCGCGTGGAGCTGAGTCCTCATCGAGCTTAGAAAGCGCAACTATATCGTTGATGAGATTGATGAGCCTTTCGGCTTCGCTGCGTATATTTCCGCCGAACTGTGCAACGTCCTGCTGCTTGACCATGCCGTTTGCCAGCATATCGGAAATGCCGTATATAGTAGTAAGCGGAGTTTTCAGCTCATGAGACACATTTGATGTAAACTCACGGCGCATAGTTTCAAGCTCCTGCTTTTCGGTAACGTCCATGATGAATACCACAAGTCCGCAGACCATGTCAATACTGTTTGCAGGACTGGCAATGACTTCACGCTGACCGCCGCCTGTGCGGAGAATGCACTCCGAGCGCCTGCCGCCCAGAGCATTCATAAGGCATATTCTGAATACCTCGGAATTGTTGAGAGCATAGATACTCTGACCTTCCGTAAATGTGCCTGCTCCGAGAAGCTTTTTCGCACTGCTGTTGCAGGTGAGCACATTCAGCTTAGGGTCGGTGATTATAAGTCCCTCGTCCATAGACTCTGTCATAAGTCCGAACTGCTCACGGCTGCTATGTATCTCGTCCATCTGACGGCTTACCTTGATATTCTGTGTGCTGAGCTTTTCCAGAAGAGGAGCGAGCTCCTTATAGCTTTTTTTCGTATCAGGGTGAGCAAGGTCGATATTATTTATAGGTCTTACGATGTTTCTTGATACCCTTGTTGCCGCAAGCACCGAGAACACAACAACTACCGCAAGTATGACCAGCATCGGATTTAGTATTCTCAGAAGCTGTGCTTCAAGGGAAATATGTACACCGGAAACTCTTATTACGGAGTTGTCATTGAGCCTTACAGCATAGTTTATGGTCTTTTGCATTATAGTCTTTGAATAACGTGACGAACTGCCTTCGCCCTTTTCAAAGGCTTCTGATATCTCTTTTCTGTCGGAATGGTTTTCAAGAGCTTCGGGAGCTTCTTCCGTATCAAAGACCACCTGTCCGCGCTGATCTATCCATGTAACGCGGATATCATCGCCGAAATCGGTGCTTTCGAGGAAAGAATCTCCGAGCCTTTCAACGGCAGAGGATATTATATGAGCTTGGTTTTTAACTTCTTTTTCCGCCGTATCCACCGACTTGTCATACATAAACGCCGTAACAAGCACTATAGCAGCTATTACCGATACAGCGCAGATAGTGATTATGCCGATAAATATTTTCTTAGTCAATAATATCGTCACCTGCCTTATATCCGACTCCGCGTATAGTCTGTATAAAATCTCCGCAGTCTCCCAGCTTCTGACGCAGAGTCCTTATATGGACATCGACTGTACGGCTCTCGCCTGCAAAGTCGTAGCCCCATATCTCTTTCAGCAGGTCATCGCGCGAAAATACCTCTCCCCTGTGCTTCATAAGCATGATAAGCAGGTCGTACTCTTTAAGGGTCAGCGTTACCTTGCTGCCGTCTGCAAATACCTCATGCTTTGTAGGATATACCGTAAGTCTGCCCAATTCGATCTTTTCGGAAGGGATATCCGCAGTACGGCGGAGAAGCGCCTTTATACGCGAAATAAGCTCCAGAGTACCGAATGGCTTTGCGATATAATCATCAGCGCCGCTGTCCAGTCCCTCAACCTTGTCAAGCTCAGAATCCTTTGCCGTAAGCATGATAACGGGGAGCTTTTGTGTTTCGGGATCGCTTCTCAGCTTTTTCAGCACCGAAAGTCCGTCCTCCTCAGGGAGCATACGGTCAAGCAGAAGCAGGTCAGGCAGTTCCTTCGCCATAGCTTCACGCAGTTCAGAAGGCGTTTCAAAGCCTTTAGCTGTCATGCCCGAGCTTTCAAGGGCATATATAACGAAATTTCTTATTCCCGCCTCATCTTCCAGCATATAAATCATAATAACGCCTTCCTTCTCATTTTTATCAATTTGTGAGCGAAAAAGTCCGCCATTTATTACCTGTTCGCCAGTACAGTGTGCTCATGTTGCTTGCATCGGGATTAACGGGCGCGCGGAACGCGCCCCTACAAGCTAACGGCTAAGGGCTAATGGCTAATCACTTGCGGACGCGCAATGCGCGTCCCTACAGTACGTTCATGTTATTTGTAACGTCAATCTCGAGACACCGAGGAGGCGTACCCTACAAATAGTCATGGCATACATAACGGTTACGGGAACACGGGCGCGCGGAACGCGCCCCTACATTCTCAATTCTCAATATACGGGCCGCCGAAGGCAGCCCCTACAGTAAGCTAATGTTAATTGCATTATATTTGACGGGCGAACACTGTTCGCACCCACAAGCTAAGGGCTAAAGGCTAATGGCTCGGAACTGATCACTACTCACTATATTATACGTCTGTTCGGAAAAAAATTCAACCCCCTGTTAAAAACATCCGAAAATACGCAGAAATGCGTCATAAATTTTTTGTGCATTTTTTTAAAAATAGTTGAATTTCTCAGCCATTCATGTTATAATGTAATGTGCAGACTTTTGCAAATTTATAAATTCCGCCATTTTTCAGATACACATCAAACGGCGGAGGTCAGGAGATAATATGAATCTTACAAATATGCTTACTTCTTTAGCACAGATATCAGACACAGAAAATCCTACTATATTTCCGTTCCCTTTTGAACTTCATCTCGCACTTGCTGTAATTTCTTTGATTTTTTTCAGCTATAGATTTGCTGTACAGAAAAAGCCTTTCCAGCTTATTTTCGCAGTAGCTGTACCGCTTTCACTTCTTTTATGGGTATCAAACAATAAAACTCTTTTCTACACTATCGGTATAATCGAGCTGATACTCCTTCTCATCGCATTCTTCACATCTATTTTTGTAAAGCCAAAGACAGCCGAGGAAAAAGCTCCTTCCGACAAAAAGGACAAGGAGGACTAAGCTGTGAAAATTGCAGTCCTTGACTGGTATACAGTAAATATCAGCGGCGATATCCCCACTTCTCAGCTTGAGGAGCTTGGCGACGTAAGGATAATCCCCCTTACTCCCCCTGAAGAGACAGCTGCCAATATCGGAGATGCAGACATCGTGCTCTGCAATAAGGTGCTCATTACAAAGGAAGTTATGGAAGCCTGCCCGAATATCAAATATATCGGACTTTTTGCCACAGGCTTCAACAATGTGGATATAGAATATGCCGCAGAAAAAGGCATTGTTGTCTGCAATGCAGGTCAGTATTCCACTGACGCTGTTGCACAGCAGACCTTCGCATACATACTCGACCGCTTCAGCCGTATAAGAGACTACGATACCGCTGTAAAGAACGGCGAGTGGGAACGTTCTCCCGCATTCTCTTACTTTCCCGTACCTACTGCCGAGCTTGCAGGAAAGACCCTTTCCATTGTAGGCTACGGTTCTATCGGACGCAAGGTAGCCGAGATAGGCTCAGCCTTCGGCATGAATATAGTCATAAGCACAAGGACTCAGCCAAAGGACTGTCCATATGAGGTCACAGACCTGTATACAGCCGCAGAAAAGGCTGATGTGCTCACCTTCCACTGTCCTCTTACAGACAAGACAGCAGGCATCATCAACAGTGAGCTCATATCCCATATGAAACCTTCCGCTATGCTGATAAATACTTCACGAGGCGGAGTTGTAAACGAAGCCGATCTTGCAAAGGCACTCAATGACGGCAAAATAGCCGCTGCTTACCTCGATGTACTGGTAAAGGAGCCAATGTCGCCCGATACTCCGCTAAAGGGTGCAAAGAACTGCATCATCACTCCCCATACTGCATGGGCACCTCTCGAAACAAGAGAACGCCTTGTAGATATAGTATGCAGCAACATAAAGGCGTGGCAGAATGGCTGTCCGCAGAACAAAGTAAACTAAAGGAAGCTGATCCTATGAGAAATATATCAGAAAAAAAGCGTATCGTCATAAAGCTTGGTACTTCCACCCTTGCCCACAAGACAGGCAAGCTGAATATCCGCAGAATGACAAATCTTGTGCGCGTTATTTCCGATCTTCACAACTCGGGCCGTGAGATAATCATGGTATCCTCGGGAGCTGTAGGTCTGGGCGCAGGAAAGCTCGGTCTCCCCGAAAAGCCGAAGGATACCAAGACAAAGCAGGCTGTAGCCGCTATCGGACAGTGCGAGCTCATGCACGTTTACGATGATATGTTCGCCAAATACAGCGTAACAGTGGCACAGATACTGCTAACAAAGACTATCATCAATAACCCAAACCACTGCGAAAACTTCATGAATACCGTAGAGAAGCTGGTAGGTATGGACGTTATCCCTATAGTAAACGAAAACGATACTATCGCTATAGATGAGCTGGAGCTTGAGATCGGCGAAAACGACTCTCTTTCAGCTCTCGTTGCAGAGCTTTCAAGAGCCGATCTGCTGCTGATACTCTCCGATATCGACGCTCTCTACGATGACGACCCCCGTTCAAATCCCGATGCAAAGCCTATCCCCCTCGTCGAGAAGATAACTCCCGAGATAGAGGCTGTTGCAGGCGGTGCAGGAACAAGTCTGGGCACAGGCGGTATGTCCACAAAGATAACCGCCGCAAAAATAGCTACGAATGCAGGTATCGACATGATAATAATGAACGGAAAAGACCCCGAAAAGCTCTATGACCTTTTTGAGGATAAAGAAATAGGCACACTTTTCAAAGCACAATAAAAAACAGACCACTAAAAACGAGGTGTAATTATGAATTATACAGAGGAACTGGGCAAAAGAGCCAAGGCTGCTGAAACTGCTGCCATAAGCGCTTCCACATCACAGAAGAATAAAGCTCTTGCAGCGATCTCAAAGGCACTTATTGCAAACAAAGACCTTATAATCGCTGAAAACGCAAAGGATATCGACAACGCCAAGGCTAACGGTATGTCCGAAGCCAAGCAGGACAGACTCCTGCTCAACGAAAAGCGTATCGAGGAAATCGCAAAGAGCCTTTATGATATCATCAATCTCCCTGATCCTATCGGCGAGATCATCGGCGGCGGCAACCGTCCCAACGGCTTGCAGATAATCAAGACCCGTGCACCGCTGGGCGTTATCGGAATAATATATGAATCACGCCCGAATGTAACCGTTGACGCTGCTGCACTCTGCCTTAAAACAGGAAACGTGGTTATCCTCAAGGGCGGCAAGGAGGCTATAAACTCCAACGTCTGCCTCGGAGACATAATGCGGAAAGCTATCGAGGAGGAAGGACTCCCTGCCGATATGATACAGGTAGTCAATAAGACCGATCGTGAAACAACTACCGAGATCATGCGCCTTAACGGCTATGTGGACGTTATAATCCCACGCGGCAGCGCAGGTCTCATACAGGCTGTAGTCAAGAACGCTACCGTACCTGTTATCGAAACAGGCGCAGGCAACTGTCACATTTACGTTGACGCTTCTGCCGATCTTGATATGGCAGTAGAGATCACCGACAACGCAAAGACTCAGCGCCCTTCCGTATGCAACTCTATCGAGAGCCTTCTCGTTCACAAGGATATCGCAGACAAGTTCCTGCCGCTCATAGCTGAGCGCTTCAAGGTACACAACGTAAAGATATACGGCTGTGACAGAACTATCGCTATTCTTGGCAGTTCCATAGAAAAGGCTA
>JAEEGL011913459.1_pt1 | contig 16551 bp, 15 predicted proteins | sample 9134231 | NCBI WGS metagenome assembly JAEEGL01 (sample SAMN16246548, study PRJNA631951) | gut metagenome | biome: gut microbiome; feature: rumen; material: fiber-attached | host: Bos | place: Iran: Karaj | collected 2018-10
TGATAAGGTGGTGTTAGAATGAAATTCATTGACATTAAGCATTGTTATAAAGTATATCCTAACGGTGTAACAGCCATAGCCGATTTATCTTTATCTATCGATAAAGGAGAATTCGTTTTTATTACAGGACAAACCGCATGCGGTAAATCAACACTAATAAAAATGTTATATAGAGAAGAAAAACCTACAAGAGGACAAGTAATGGTAGGAGGTATAAACGTAGCTAAATTATATAATAGCCGTGTTTATAAACTAAGAAGAAAACTTGGTATCGTATTCCAAGACTTCAAACTATTACCTAAACTAACTGTTTATGAAAACGTTGCTTTCCCATTATCTAATTCTGGTATCAAGAATAAAGAGATAAAAAGAAAAGTAATGCTTGCTCTTGAAAGGGTAGGATTAAAAAATAAAATTAGAAGTTTTCCTAATCAGTTATCTGGTGGAGAACAACAAAGAGTATGTATAGCAAGAGCTATCGTAAACGAACCAAAACTACTAATATGTGACGAGCCTACTGGAAACTTAGATCCAAAAACATCTAAAGAAATTGTTAAAGTAATAAATAAAATTAATAAAGAAATGGGAGCTACAATAGTTATGGTAACTCATGACAAAGAAATAGTTAATTCCATGAAAAAGAGAGTTATTACTTTAGAACATGGTGTTATAGCACACGATACATTGAAAGGAAGTTATTTGGCAGATGAAACTAATTAGAATATTTTTTAGAAATATAAAAAATGCCTTTGTTAGTATCTTTCGTAACTTTAGTTTAAGTATTGCATCTATAACATGTACTACTATTACTTTAACAATAGTTGCTCTAGCAATGTTAGTATCAGTAAACGTTAAAAAATTTACTAAAGACGTAGCTGATACATTAACAATGATTGTCTTTATTGACAAAGATGCATCAGAAGAAGAAATTGAAACTGTTAAAAGTGAATTATTAAAAATAGATACTATTAAGGGAGACGAATTAGAGTTTAAGTCTAAAGAAAGAATTAGACAAGAAACTTTAGAGAAAACTAAAAAAGGAACAACAGTTTATAACGTAATGAACAGTTGGACACCTGAAAACAATCCTCTAGAACCTGAATTTATTGTCTCAGTAACAGATATTAAATATATTAAAGATACTGCTAAACAAATAGAAGGTATCGCAAAAGTTAAAAACGTTAAATATAGCGAATCAGTAGTTAATAAAATGATCCCTTTATTTAGCTTCGTTAAAAAGATTACAATTGCTATCATAGCAGGATTAGTTTTAGTAACAATGTTCTTAATTTGGAACACAATAAAAATAACAATCTTCGCTCGTCGAAGTGAAATAGAAATTATGAGATTGGTTGGTACTTCTAACGGTGTAGTTAAACTACCATTTGTTATAGAAGGTTTATTCCTAGGACTTATTGGTGCTATTGTTCCAATAATCGTAACTATATGGGGATATACAATTATTTACGACAAGATGGAACATCACTTATTTAGTAATGTATTAGAAATGGCTAATCCAATGCCAGCAACTCTATACATATCAGGAGCCCTATTAATAATCGGTGGCTTAGTAGGTATGATAGGAAGCTATGGAACAGTAAGGAAATATTTAAAGATATGATGAATAGAGTAATAAGAATAATAATATGTTTATCTCTAATTACAGCAATCATAATGCCTTTAAGTGAAGTACATGCAACTACCTTACAAGATTATAAAAACAAAGTTGCTGAATTGGAGAGAAACCAAGAAAGAACCAATCAATTAACTAGAGAAGCATCACAAAAAATCGATGCTAAAAGAAATGCAATAGCTAATGCTAATAATACTATTGCTGAAAATGAACAAAAAGTTGAAGAAGCAAAAGTAAAAGTAACAGAAAGTGAAGAAGCAATTATTCAAAAACAAGCTGATCTAGAAAGTGTTATTGTTAATCTTCAATATACATATGCTTCTACAGAATCTATTTACTTAGATTATGTATTTGATGCTGATTCAATATCAGACTTTATCGAAAGAGAAGCTATTATTGAAAGAATAAGTGAAGACACATCAGAACAACTTGTTGAACTTGAAAAACTAATTGTTGAAAATCAAGAATTACAAGTAACATTAGCTGACGAAAATGTCGCTCTAACTAATTCTATTAGTGAATATGAAAAACAAATAGAAGAACTAGATAGATATATTGATCAACAAGCTAAAATCGGCTTAGATTATGGTGAACAAATTAAAGCACAAAAAGGTTTAATAAAAATATACGAAGATGCAGGATGCCGACCACAAGATGATATCGATATATGTTACTATGCCAAACATGGTGGCTCTGGAGCATTCTCTAGACCATTAAATAAAGGACGTGTAACACAAGCTTGGAATGCAACTCACGGTGGTATTGACTTAGGTGGTAATACACCAGGAACACCAGTATATGCGCCAGCAACAGGTACTGTTGTATATGTAGCATATCAAAACAGTTGTGGCGGAAATATCGTTTATATGCATGCCTTAGTAAATGGTCAAAAGTATACTGTTGAAATGGCTCACTTACGATCCGTAAATGTAAGAGCTGGCCAGTATATAACCAAAGGTACTCAAATAGGTACTGTAGGTGGTGACTCATCTACATGGTGGTACGATAAGTGTACAAGTGGTCCTCACTTACACTATGCAATATCATATGGTTACTACTTTAGTGCAGCCGGACGAAATGAATGGAATACATTCAAAGCCAACACTAAAGCAACTGCAGTTCAATCGATTACAGGTATTAAAAGTACTAAAGGTTGGACTTGGAATGGCCGAGGTTAAAAAAGAAGCATTGCTTCTTTTTTTATTTGAAGTCTTAAAAAAATATCCATAATGTGATATTATAACTACAAATGGAGGCATATAAATGAAAAGAATCGTAATATTCGGCGGCGGTAGCGGCCAATCTCAATTATTAAAAGGAATTATGCAATTCCCATTAGATGTAACTGCTGTTGTTAGTGTATCTGACAATGGATCAAGTACAGGAAGACTAAGAGAAGAATTTTCAACACCTGCTGTAGGTGATTTAACAAAAGTATTGATGGCTATGTCATCAGAATCTAAAGGAGTTAAAGATTTATTTAACTATCGTTTCCCAAAAGATAGTAGTTTAGGAAACCATTCGATTAAGAACTTAATTATGACAGCTCTTTTAGAACAACATGGTGATTTTGCTCACTCACTACCAATCCTTTGTGATTTATTAGACGTTAAAGGTAAAATACTACCTCTAACAGAAGATAACGTTGATTTAGTAGGTATAACTAACTCTGGTAAAGAAATCGTCGGAGAAGAGCAAATAACTGCGTCAAAAAGTAAAATAGTAGATTTAAAATATAGCAAGGAAGTTACTGCTAATAAAAAAGTATTAGATGCCATTGATAAAGCAGATCTAATTATCTTTAGTTCTGGCTCATTATTAACAAGTATCATGCCTAATCTAATTGTTCCTGCTATTCAAGAATCAATTAAAAAATCTAAAGCTAAAAAGATGTATATCTGTAACATGCTTACACAACCAGGAGAGACAGATAACTTCAAAGTAAGCGATCATATTAAAGTACTAGAAAAATACCTAGGAGCAGGCATTATTGATGCTGTAATAGCTAATAAAGCTAAGATTACTAATAATATGAAAGTATTAGCTAAATCAGAAGGAAAAGATGCCGTTAAAATAGATGAAACAAAATTGAATAAAATGAAAGTTCAATTAATAGCAGAAAATCTATTTAAAGTAGAAGAAGGTTACGTAAGACACGATGCATTAAAAACAGCATTCTTAATATTCTCTTACTTGATGGAAGGCGAGTAGTATGAGCTTTACTACAAGTTTAAAAGAAGAAATAACAAAAACTGAGATATCCAAGATGGAGTCTTTGATAGAACTAGCATCATTCATAAGATTTAGTAGTCAAATAAAAAAAGACCGTATAGTTCTAACTATGGAAAATGCTTCAGTAGCAAGACGTATTTATAAAGACTTAAAATACAATTTTGGTATCAATATTAAGATTATTATACGTATTCAAAAAAGATTTAGAGTTAAACAAATCTATATTCTAGAAATAAGTGAAAAATTTAACTTTATCTTAGAGAGTTTAAATATAACTAAGAATGGTAAAAAGACTCTTCCAGAAGATTACTTCTTAGAAAACAAAGAAGAAAAAATATCCTTCCTAAGAGGTGCCTTCTTAGCCACAGGTAGTATTAATGATCCTGCTACTAGTGGTTATCATTTAGAATTCTCATCAAGTGTTAAAAAAGACTGTTTATATATCAATGATATTCTAAAAGAATTTAATATAAACTCTAAAGTTATAAAAAGAAATAATCATTATATGACATATGTAAAGAGTTCAGAGAATATTAGTGATATAATAAAGATGTTCAATGCTACGAATAGTTTATTCTATTTTGAAGACATTAGAATATATAGAGATCATAAAAATATGATTAATCGTTTAAATAACTGTGAAATAGCTAACCAAGAAAAAATCTTAAAAACAGGTATGAAACAATTAGAAGATATTAAATACCTGAAAGAACATGATTTATTAGGTTTATTAGATGAAAATACAATAGAAGCAGTTAAATATCGAGAGATGTACCCAGAAACATCACTTGCTGAATTAGCAGATATTATTTCTAAAGAAACAGGACATAATATCGGTAAATCAGGAGTTAATCATTATTTTATTAAAGTTAAAAAATTAGTCGAAAGACATAAAGAAAGAAATAAATAGGAGTGATAACTATGCATAACTTTTTATTAGCATTACAAATGTGTGATAATGAAAACATGCTACGTGCCTTTAAAATGGTTCATGTTTTTATTAACATAGCTAAAGTATTGATTCCAATAATAATAATTATTAAGTTATCAATCGATTTAGGAAAAGCTGTAATAGCATCTAAAGATGACGAAATAAAAAGTATAACGCATAAAGCTCCAAAAATGATAATAGCTGGTTTAATAGTTTTCTTTATACCAACTGTTATTAATTATTTATTTGATACGTTAGTTAAGTATCAAGAAACAGCAACTGACTTTGCTGGTTGTTCTACTTGTTTAACTAATGATGCTCAATGTGATGATTTAATCGTCATCGCCCATCAGGATTGGTTAGACGAAAAACAAAAAGTAGGAGAATACTTCTACATTGATGTTGACATCGACTCAGCTCAAAAAGAAGCTGAAAAGAGAAGAAGAGAAAGACCTCAACAAAGACAAACAGAAGTTGGTATTAAAAATGATACAGTTGCCAAAGGAAAATTTTTTGATTCCGAAAATGTTACAAAGATAAGTGGTTTAACAGAAGCTCAATTAACAGAAATTATTAAATCAAGTACTGCTTATGGTGGTAAAGCTAAAGTCTTCTTACCATTAGTAAAAGACTTAATAGCAGCTGAAAAAAATCATGGTGTAAACGCTTTCTATCTTATGGGCGTTTATGCACTTGAATCAGGTTGGTTAGGATCAGCTCTTGCTAAAGATTGTAATAATCTTGGTGGTGTTAGATACTACAACCAAAAAAATGTTAATGGTCATCCGATAACAAATTGTGGTGGACATGCCGGTTGGGCTCAATATCAAAATCGTAGTGATTTTGTTGAATATCAATCAAGTTTATTAGAAAGAAACTATTTAACTCCAGGTGCTAGTCATTATTATGGTACTAGTGTAGCAGACATAGCAAAAGACTATGGCCATGGTGGTGGAGTAGATTCTATCATTAATATCGCTGCCAATATATCTGGTACAAAAATAACATCTAAAAAATAAGAAGTGATTAATATGATTTTAGCAATGGATTTATGTAATAACGAATCTGTATTAAGAGGATTTTCTGTTCTTAACTTGGTAATTACAGTAATAAAAATACTAGTTCCTATCTTGATAATAATAAAGACATCTATAGATTTAGGTAAAGCTGTAATAGCATCTAATGATGATGAAATAAAAAATGTTACTAAAAAACTACCAAGAAGATTAATAGCAGGTTTGGCCATCTTCTTTATTCCAACTATTGTAGATTTTATCTTTAATACATATGTCAAATTTGAAGATACAGCAACTGCCTTCGCTGGTTGTTCTACTTGTATGGCTAGTAGTGATGAATGTAAAGATTTAATTAATATCGCTCATGCTAAAGCAGAAGCTGAAAAAAAGGATATCTCTGAGTATTATTCAATTGATATTGATATAGACGAAATTCAAAATAATAGAGAAAAGAATCGTCAAAACAATCAGAATAATAACAATAATAATAACAATAACAATAATCAAAACAATTCGAACTATCAACCACCTAGTGGTAATCCGGTAGAAAGACCAACAGATACAAAAGAAAGATTCCCAAAAGAAGCAACAATATATAGTAAAGGTAAATATTTTGATTCTGATAATGTAACCAAGGTAAGTGGTTTAACTGAAGAAGAATTTATCAATGTTCTTCAAAATAGTACTGCCTATAAAGGCAAAGCCAAAGTATATATACCAATAGCAAAAGATTTAATCTTAGCTGAAAAAAATCATGGTGTAAATGCTTTCTACCTAATAGGTTTATATTCTTATGAATCAGGCTGGTTAGGATCAGAAGTAACTAAAAAGTGTAATAACATTGGTGGCGTTAGATTTTATAATCAATCATATGGTAATGGCAAAAAAACAACAAACTGTTTAGGCCGTTATGCTGGCTTTGATTCAGTAAGTGAATTCATTGATTTCCATGCTAACTTATTAGAGAAAAAATACTTAACACCAGGTGCTAGTCATTATCATGGTACTAGTGTTGATGCTATTGCTCATGATTATGGTGCAGCAAACGGTATGAATACAATAATAAGTATTGCTGGTAAAGTATCAGGTCAAGGTTATAAAGATAAATAAAGTATAGATAATTCTATACTTTTTTAATACTCTAAAATATAATATAATTATAATTGGAGGAATAAAATATGAACGAATCAAATCAACAAAAGCCTGTGGCTGAAGAAGTTCCAGTAGCTGCAATTCCAATAGAAGAACCAGCCCCAGATGCTAAACCAGCACCTGTAACTGAACCAACTAAAGCACCACAGGTAAACCAAGAAAAATATATAGAAATAACAGATGTAACAAAAAGTTATGGTAAAACTATTGCCTTAAACAATATTAGCTTAACATTACATCCAGGAAAGATTTATGGTTTATTAGGACCAAATGGTAGTGGTAAAACCACTTTATTTAAAACTATCATGCGAATCATTCGTGAACAAATTGGAACAGTTAAAATTTGTGGACAATATGCTAGTTATGAAACAAGAAGATTTATCTCTTTCATGCCTGATAGAGAATTCTTATATGAATATATGACTGTACCTGATGCAGTTAAGTATTATCAAGATATGTTCCAAGACTTTGACATGAATACATTTAATGAAGTAGCAAAAGTCTTAGACTTAGATACAACATCTGAAATAAGAAAATTATCAAAAGGTAATAAAGAAAAGGTTATTCTAGCTTTAACACTTGCTAGAAATACACCAATCTATCTATTAGATGAACCATTAGGTAGTTTAGATCCAGTTATTAAACATGAAATGCTAACAGTAATAAAAAGATGCATTAAACCAAATAATTTAATAATTATTTCAACTCATTTAATAAAAGATGTTGAAGAAATCTTAGACGAAGTTATCTTCCTTAAAAAAGGTAATATAGCAGTTCAATGTTCTAGAGACGAAATACTACAAGCAGGCAAAGAAGTAGAACAATATTACTTGGAGGTGTTTACTAATGTTTAAGTATATTAAATGGGAATTACTAGATGAATTCCGCAAGAAGAAAATATTACTTGGCTGTGTAGCAATAATATATATATTAGTACTTATTCTTTCAAGAGAATCAACACTAATGAGATATTTAATATTACCAATGATGATTATATTACTTGGATCATTTTCATTAGCATTTTCATCAGGTGCTAAAAAAACAATGGACTCATACCAAAACAAAACATTCTTACTAGAAAGTATGATTCCATTATCTCCAAATAAGATACTATTAGCTAAATACGTTCTAGCAATAATATTAAATATTATTTATAGTATAGTTTTTATAATTGGATTAGCTATAATACTTAAGAAAGCTGACATTAACTTAATAAAAGAAATTCTTGATGCTTTATATTCGTTGGATTTTGATGAATGGTTAATATTAATAAGATTCTTTGTTTTATTAATATCAGCAAGTATTGCAGCAACATCTTTAACAACACTAGTATTCTTAGCATTAAAGAGTGTCTTCCCAAACGGAAAAGGTTTAAAGACAATATCTTATATCGTAACTGTTATATTAGTAACATTTATTTCAGGAACATTCTTAGCAGACTTATTTAGAAGTATGGCTCAATCAGAATATTTTGATATCTACTTCTCAATCTTCCTATTAGGTGCCGCAACAGCAGGATACTTTGGAAGTTTGTACTTTGTTAAGAACAAGTTAGAAATATACAATTAAAAAAGAAATCAAATTGATTTCTTTTTTTATTGCCATATATTAGTTAAATTTCCATCTGACTTGTATAAATCATCCATTAAAATAATATATCTATAAATACTATTATGAACTAATTGATTTCTAGGTACTGTAGTCATTACAACCCCAGCTGTAGTATTAAGTGATTCAGCTATATAATAGTTGTTATCATCCCAACCAGCTAAGATAGCAGCATGTCCATCTAAACCAATTAAATCTCCAACTTTAACTCTTCCTGAATTCATTAATTCATCAGTTATCCAAACCTTTTGACCTAAGTCAGTTATATCTTTATGATTAGGATCGGTACCAGCACCAATATCACCAACATCAAAACCACCATTTAGTAATGCCCAAGTAACAAATCCTGAACAGTCAAAACCATTTGGATAGAATTGACCAGTGACATAAACACCAGCCCAGTCGGTATAGTTTTGTAAATCACAACCCCACATGGCCGGACCAACGAATGTTGCTTTTAAATCCTTAATCTTATTTGGACTTAAATATAATCCCTTATGATAATATCTTCCTTCACCATCTACATATGCATATGGTTCATAGTTTTCTAATCGGCCATTCTCATAGAAATAAGGTACTTCATAAGCAAACTCTAGAGTTAAGAACCTAGCTGCTTCTACAACCCCAGCTCTTGTTCCATAACCAGCATCATTTATTCTTGATTCGAGTATATTATCTAGCATAACAGTTTCTTTATTCTTAAATTGATTACATGTAACATAAGGCTTCTTTGTAAAAGGATCAGGTTTAGTTAACAAATTAGTAACTACGACAGAAACCGTAGCATATTTATCTTCACCTATATTAACTCTAATAGTAGTTTCTCCATACTCGTTACCAGTAATTCTACCATTATTATCAACACTAGCTATATTGCTATCTTCACTAGACCAAACCATTTCTTCACTGTAACTATTTTTAGGTGCTACAACAAATTGTTTTCCTTTATATAAATAAACAGTTCCATGGTTCATATCAACTTCAATCATCTTTATAGGTTTCTTAGGAGTATTAATCTTCTTTTTATTAACATCACTGATATTACCATATTTATCCATTACATAAACATCATAACTACCATCATCTGTAATAAAACTACAGAATCCATTATTAGCTTTAATCCATCCTTTAGTATCTTTGTTAGGCAGTGTACCATCAGTAGTTAATAAACAATATGTTGTTTTATTAAACTTATAAAAGTAATTTCCTGTGTATATTTTTATAATTTTCTTATTTTCATCTAACAAACTAGTAGAATCAGTTACTTTAACTATATAAGGAGGTATCGTAAAATTAGCATACAAAATAAATCCTATTAAAAGGATGATAATTAATATAATAAAATTTCTTAAATTAATTATACTTTTCATTTGTATACCCCTTCGTCTTCATAAATTATAACATAATACCAAAAAAGTAAAAAATTTACCCTTTACAACAAATAATACTTTTTGTTTGATTTGTATGACAAAAACCAAAAATAATAGTATAATTACAATAGAATAGAGAGGTATGTTATGGCAACAAATAGAGCACTAGTAACATTTCAGGATGGCAGTACACTAGAAGTAGAAAAGGGAACTCCTATCTATGAGATAAGTAAGTTTTACCAACCTAAGATGGAAGAAAAAATAGTTGGAGCAGAAATAGATAATGAGGTAGTTAATTTAGATGAAAAGATAACTGGACCAACAACAATAACATTTATTGATAAAAATAGTGTTAACGGATATAAATTAAATAAATATGGTCTAGAATTTGTTATGGAAGTTGCTTTAAAAGAAGCATTTAACAATGAATTTGAATTATACATCGATCACTCAATAGCAAACGGTATCCATGTAACAATAGATGGGGATCGTAAATTTACTTTAAAAGATGCTAAAGAGTTAAAAGCTAAAATGAATGAAATCATTAAGGCTGATGAGATAATTTATAATATCAATGTTGAACAACATGAAGCAATAAATTACTTTAATCGTGTTAAAGCCCCTGAGAAAGCAATGAATATCCATAATTTGACAAATGAAATAGTTAAAATTTATAAATTAAGAAATATAGCAAACTATTTCTATTTTGAAATGCCTTATAGTACTGGAATACTATCTAAGTATGATCTTATCTTCTTAGGAGATAATAAATTAGTATTATTATTCCCATCACCATGTACTAGATATAAATTGCCTGAATACAAACATTATCAAAATATTATTAAATGTTTTGAAGATAGTAAAAAATGGATTAGAGAGTTAGATGTACCATTCTTATCTGATTTAAATAACAAAATATCAAAATGTAAGATTGAAGATCTTATAATGGTTGCAGAAACTGATTTCAATAATCGAATAAATGATTTGGTAGATGATTTCATTAAATCAAAAGCAAAATTCATGATGTTCGCTGGACCATCTAGTTCAGGAAAAACAACAACAACTAAGAAGATTGCTCTTCAATTAAGAAGTAAAGGCTATGATACACTAGTTATATCAGTAGATGACTACTTTGTTGAAAGAGAAGATTCACCTAAAGATGAAAACGGTAATTATGATTTCGAATGTCTAGAATGCTTAGATTTGAAATTATTAAATAAACACCTAAAAGACTTATTAAATGGCAAAAAGGTTTCAATGCCAACATATAATTTCTCTTTAGGTAAAAAAGAGTACAATAAACCTCCTGTTAAACTAGGAGAGAATCAAGTAATCTTAATGGAAGGCTTACATTGTATCAATGATGCAATGACACCAGATATACCAGCTAAATTAAAATATAAGGTATATTTAAGCCCATTTATTCCATTAAATATCGATCGACACAATTACATTTCAACTACTGACTTACGTTTAATGCGTCGTATCGTTCGTGATAATCGTTCACGTGCTACTGATGTTGGTAAAACAATTCTTTACTGGTCATCAGTAAGAGATGGTGAAGAAAAGTACATCTTCCCATACATTAATAAAGTTAACAGAGTACTAAATACATCACTAATTTATGAAGTAGGTGTCTTAAAAGTCTTTGTTGAACCATTATTATATTCAGTAAGTAGTAAATCACCTGCATATAATGAAGCAAGAAGATTAATCCATTCATTAAAAGGGTTCTTCCCAATTCCTTCAGATTATGTCAGCGATGATTCAATATTAAGAGAATTTAGTGGTAAGAGCAAATTTGAAAACATGTAGAAAAGAGGAAATGAAATGATAAAAGTTGCTATCAATGGATTTGGTCGTATCGGCCGTCTAGCATTTAGAGAAATGATTACAGGAAATGATTTTGATGTTGTAGCTATCAATGATTTAACAGATGCTGAAACATTAGCATATCTATTAAAATATGATACTAATCATCGTTCATTCCATGAAGACAAAATTAGTTTCGAAGGAGACGAAATAATCATTAATAACCAAAAGAGAATAAGAGTATATTCAGAAAAAGACCCAGCAGCACTTCCATGGGGAGATTTAGATGTTGATGTAGTATTTGAATGTACAGGTTTATTCACTAAGAAAGAGGATGCACATAAACACATCGAAGCTGGAGCTAAAAAGGTAATTATCTCAGCTCCAAGTAAAGGCGATGTTGAAACAGTTGTTTATAATGTTAATGATGATATCTTAGATGGTTCAGAAGAAATAATTTCTGCTGCATCATGTACTACTAACTGTTTAGCACCTGTTTTAAAAGTAATTGAAGACAATATTGGTATTGTTAAAGGATATATGACAACAGTTCATGCTTATACAAATGACCAAGCTACATTAGATATACCTCATAAAAAAGGTATTAAAGCTCGTCGTGGACGTGCTTGTGCAGCAAACATTATTCCAGCATCAACTGGAGCAGCATCAGCAATTGGAAAAGTTATTCCTTCAATTGATGGTAAATTAGATGGTAATGCTTTCCGTGTACCAGTATCTGATGGTTCAGTTATCGATGTAACTCTAGAACTAAAAAGAGATACTACAGTAGAAGAATTAAATGGTTTATTTGAAAGCAATCAAAATGAAACATTAAAGATTACTATGGATCCTATCGTATCAAGTGATATTCTTGGTAAAAAAACTGGAGCTTTAGTAGATGGTCTATCTACAGCAGTACTAGATACTGATGATGGCCAATTAGTTAAAGTAGTAGCATGGTATGATAATGAAATGGGCTACACTGCTCAAATGATGCGTACTGCTAAAAAACTAATGAAAATACAACAATAAGTGTCTAATGACACTTATTCTTTTTGAAATTTTCTTGTTAATAAATAATATATAAACTATAATTAATAATAGGTGATAGTATGAAAAAACGTATACAAGATATGGATGTAAAAGGGAAAAAAGTATTACTACGTTGTGATTTTAACGTACCAGTTAAGGATGGAAAAATACTAGATGATAGTAAAATAGTTGAATCCCTTAATACAATAGAGTATTTAATTAAAGAAGGAGCTAAGATAATAATACTATCTCACTTTGGCAAAGTAAAAACTGAAGAAGATAAAGCTAAAAATTCACTTGCTCCTGTTGCTAAACACTTACAAGAATTAGTTTCTAGCAAAGTAATCTTTTCAACAAGTACTAGAAGTATTATGTTAGAAAGTAAAATAGATGAGATGCAACCTGGCGATATTATGGTTTTAGAAAACACTCGTTTTGAAGATGTACCAGATAAACTAGAAAGTGGTAATGATACCCAATTAGCTATGTATTGGTCATCTTTAGCAGATATTTTCTGCTTAGATGCTTTTGGTTCTGCACACCGTAAACATGCTTCTACATATGGTGTAGCTAAGTATATTCCAAGTTGTATTGGTTTCTTAGTTCAAAAAGAAGTAGAAATGTTAGATAAATACATTCTACATGCAGCACATCCATTTACTATCATGATGGGTGGAGCTAAAGTAGAAGATAAAGTTGCTTTAATTGAAGCATTACTACCTAGATGTGATAACTTATTAATTACAGGTGGTATAGCTAACTCATGCTTATATACATTAGGATATAATGTTGGAGATTCACTAAGAACAACAGATCCAGATGTAATGAGACAATTAAAAAATATTATTATTGAAAATAAAAATAAGATCATGTTACCTTTAGATGCAATAGTAGGTCGTTCATATAATGCTGACTTTATCAATCATGTTAATATAGATTCTGTTGAAGAAGACGATATTATTTATGATATTGGTATGAAAACAGTTAATAAGTATAAAATAATAATCTCTAAATCAGCTACAGTATTCGTAAATGGTACTGCTGGCAAATATGAAGAACCTAAATATGCAACTGGTACAAGAGAATTATTAACTGCTATCGCAAACTCTAGTGCTGTTAAAATAGCAGGTGGTGGAGATGGTGTAAGTGCTGTTAAATCATTTAACTTACAAGACCACTATACATTCTTGTCTACTGGTGGTGGAGCTACTCTAGAATACATCATTAATGGTGGCTTACCAGCAATAGATAATATTCAAGATGCCTAAAAATTTGATCAAAAAAAAGCAAGGAAAACTTGCTTTTTTCTTTTCTTTATTATATATATATGTAGCACGCTACAAGAACAATATGATATAGAGGTTTGATAAAAATGAGATTCATAACGGTCCTAGCATTGTGCAATGATGAAGAAACAGCTAAATTAAAAAACTATATAACAAATAGATATGATATTAAATTAATTACTTATAATGAAAGAGATTATAAATACTTTATTGATTATATGAGTGAAAACGTAGACATTATTCTTATAGAAAAGTCTGTTAATAGTAAGTTATTTATTCTTAACCAGTACAAAGATAAGTATAACTATACTAAAACTATTGTTGTAGATGATTATAATTTAGAGTGTTATAAATACTTAGACAATCAATATAAGCTATTTAATATCTTTAAAAATGATCATAGTAAAGAATTATTTAATATTTGTTTAAACCTCGTTCAAAAAGTAGCTACTAAAAACATCCCTTTATATCAAGAAATATCTAATATAATTAATAGAACTAATATTTCTGAAAAAAGATTAGGATATCAATATCTAAGAAGAGCAATTTATGAATCTTTTAATAATCCACACTTATTAGATAACTTTGACAAAAAACTATATCCTTTATTATCAAAGACCTATCATAAAAGTACTGTTTCTATCGAAAAAGCAATTCGTAATTCAATATCTACTGCTATGGAGAATCCCCAAGACGAATATAATAATCAGATCTTCTCAAAATATATGACATATGATAAAACATCTCCTACAAACCAGGAGTATATTTTGACCATCGTTAATTTACTACTCGTAGAATATGGCAAAATAATATAATATGTGATATATTTTATATAGGAGAATTAAATATGAAAAAGGTATTAACTATTATTCTCGATGGCTTTGGTATGCGTGAAGATATTTATGGTAACGCAGTAAAAAATGCCGGAATGAGTAATTTTATAAATATATGGAATAAATATCCACATTGTCTATTAAGGTCAGCAAGTACATACGTAAATTTACCTAAAGACCAATGTGGATTTAGTGAATTTGGCCATAAAATGATTGGTTGCGGCCGTAAGATAAGAAGTAAATTAAACATTGCAAACGATGCATTTAATAAAGGAACTATTAATTCAAGTAAAAAGATTAAAGATATGATAGAGTACTTAAAAACTACTAATAAAAGTATTCATATTATATCAGTTATATCTGATGGTGGTGTAGTTTCTCACATTGAACATCTAGCATCAATGATATCTTTATTACAAAAGAATGAAATAAATAAAATCTATTTAGATTTAATAACTGATGGTATTGATTCAAATGCTTATTCTTCTTATAAATATATTAAGGAAATAATAGATGAATTCCCTGATGTAAAAATATCTACTCTTTGTGGTCGCTATTACGCTACAGATATTACAGGTGAATATACTCGTACTAAAAACTATTATGACTTATTAATGAATGGAAAAGGTGTTTCAACACCAAGCATCCAAAGAATTATTGACTTGTGTTACGATAGAAGACTAAACGACACATATTTACCACCAATCAAAACAAAAGACTTCCTACCTATAGATGATAATGATGTCGTCTTCTTTATGAATTTAGGTAATGAAGTAAAACAGATAATCCAAGCTTTTACAGATCCAGCCTTTGATAGGTTTCAAACAGTAAAAGCAAAAGTAAAAGTACATACACTTTTTAATGTTAAAGATGTTAAATCAATTAATATTTTGAGTGAAGAAAAAGAAGATGAGACATTATGTGAATATCTTGGTGAATTGGGATTATCACAAGCACGTGTAGCAGAAAGCTTAAAAGAAGATTCTATAACATATTACTTAGATGGATCTAGATATATAAATATTGATGGCTGTGACAACTATATTATTTCATCTAACAAAGTAGAAACATTTGATAAGAAACCAGAAATGAATTCTTTGGCAGTTGCTAAAACAGTTATTAATTGTATGGAAAAAGATTATGATTTAATAATAGCTAACTTTGCTAATCCAGATATCATAGGTCATACAGGAAACTATCAAGCAACCATAAATGGACTTCAAGCAATTGATATATGCTTAGAAAAACTAATAGAAGCAGCTAAAGACAACTTCTATAAAATAATTATCTTAGGTTCTCATGCTAAAGCAGATACTATTATTGATCGTGATAATAATATTATTACAGAGAACACTTTAAGCTCCGTACCATTTGTAATAATGGATAATAAAGTTAAGTTATACAATGGTGATATGACTATGGTAGCACCAACAATTTTAAAGTATTTAGACATAACATCACCAAAAAAGATGAAAAAAACAAAAACTTTATTTGATGAAGAATAAAAGGCAACAAAAATGTTGTCTTTTTTTTATTAAAAAAAAGTAAATTTATGCTTGATTTTACCGTAATTCCTTGCTATAATCATAAACGTATGACTGCATGGATGTGTGAGGTTGCCGATACACTAGGAAGAGTTGTTAAAA
>JAEEGL013264860.1_pt1 | contig 16551 bp, 14 predicted proteins | sample 9134231 | NCBI WGS metagenome assembly JAEEGL01 (sample SAMN16246548, study PRJNA631951) | gut metagenome | biome: gut microbiome; feature: rumen; material: fiber-attached | host: Bos | place: Iran: Karaj | collected 2018-10
ACCGCGCCCGCGAAATTGCAGACTACTTTAGTAATCTTCTTCATATTCCGGGACGCATGGTAGATGACATTGATATTGCACAGGAATTTGCACTTGTAAGCCTTCCTGCAGCAAGCGCAAAAAAAGCCATTGAAATGTCACGCAGCAATAAAAAACTTCCTCACATGCACATTGATGTAAAAGAAGAAGGCGGCGGACGAAAAAGAAATACCCGCAGACATTCCGACGACAGACCCCGCGAAGAAAAACGTGACAGTAGAAGAGCTTCCCGCAGAGATAGTTCTTCTAAAAAAGCAGATGTTAAAAAAACAAACCGCCCGAATGTGCATTCACAAACAGAGCGGTCGTCTTCAAGAAAATCCGGCAACAATGCAAGTGCTTTTGTAAAGAAAGGAAAGAAGGCGGAAAGGTTTTAATACTGTAAATTACATAATATCAATTGCTTGATATAAAAACTTACATTTTTCTGTATATTCAGTAACAAGATTATTTACAACAGACTTTTCCATTTGTTCCGGCAACTCTTCAAAATCCATATATCTTTTGTAGTAAGAAATTAGTCTTTCATTATTAATTGCGAAGAGAAACAAATATTTTGCACCAGCAAGCGAACTAATTTCTTTTATTACAGGTACAGTAAAAGCATCAAAAGTTATAGCTCCAAAACCTTTAGATTCCGGATGATTCTGACGATACCTTTTATCTACAGCAAGATAAACCAATTCTAATGCAGGAAGAATTTCATTGAATGAATCTTTTTCATCGGTGCTTTGAAAATTCATTGAACTACATCTAAGACTAAAAACAGATGCAAGTTCCTTTTTACCATCTTCAGATATACCGTACACAAGAAAAGTTTTTAAAAGATTTGCATTATCCATATCGGCAACATCTTCATTAATACTTTTCTGAAGTCCCTTTGGAATATAAGAATTACCTTCTTTATCAATTAATTCCAACGCTTCAAAACGAAATAATGCAGTTCTATGTTCCAGAGAAGAAAATGGTTCGCAGATAAAATGCTCATATTTCAAAGGAAAAGAAATCATTTACCGGCAGCTTTTACCTTTTTGGAAAAAACGGAAAGACGTTCCTGTCTAACTTTGGCTTTAGAGGCAGACTGTTTAGAGGAATTTAAAATCGTTTCATAAACAACACGAGCATTTGGGCCTTTTACAACAACATTTGTTTTCAAATCCATAAATCACCTCCAAATAAATATCAATCTTTCCGTTAAATATAATATAAGAAACTTGCCTCGTCAATATAACATTAGAAAAATCAAACCGCCCCAACTTACACACAGTCATCATGCATTCATTAAGGGCGGTAATAAGGTGGAAAGGTTTTAGTTATCAATTGACCATAATTGTAACATAACCTGCTGTTGTTATATTATTACAATTAAGATGCAAGGAAATACCGTTTGCATCGGCAGGAATAGTGTTTGTGTCAAATTGTATAGTTGCATCCGTAATATAATCAGACCAGGTTGTAACATTACCAAGCGTGTACTCGCCTATTTCCTTTTTATCAGAGTCCACAAGTTTTACTTTAGATGGAGTTGGAGAAATATTCAGCAACTGAACATCAAGAGTAACAGTAGAACCTCTTGCAACAGTAATTTGACTAGTATAACCAGAATCTGCCGGGTCATGTAAATGTAAGCCTATTGATTGACATGGGGAGCCATCGCTTTGAATGTCGGTAATGCAAGCCTTTTTATATGGATTTGTATATATTAAAAGCTCTCCTGCATAAGGATAATCAAAATCTGGATTAGGATGAGATTCAGAGTATTTTGTATCAAAACTAAGTCTCACCTTATCTGCTCCTTGTGAATCATAAATATCAAGCATATGTTCTGCTATTGAATAACCAACACCATTAAAAGTATCATCATCTGCAGTTATTACACTAGTTCCATCAGCATTAAATACAACCTTTGCATGATTAATATTTGAACCAGGCTGCTTTATAGCGTAGAATGTATGACCTTTGAAATTATCTTTCATATTAATGATCATTCCAAATTCATTGCTATTATTACCAGCAGCAGTAGTACTTATTTTTACCCTGCCGGTAAATAAATCACCAAATGAAGGTAATGTAAGAATTGCATCGGTAACAAACGAATTCCAATCTGTTACATTCGTAAGTGAACATGTTTCAGTTTTATCATCAGAAAACATACTTTGATATACAATTTTAATCTCTGTACTTTGAGGAATATCGTTTTTATCTACTCCTATAAACTTTAAATTAAGTTTAGGTTCTGTTCCAACTTCTACAGGATAGTTTTTTTCTGAATATAAAGAAACAGTTTTTTTAGTCATTTTGGTTGTTACGTCTTTTGATGCAAAGAAGACCTTGTAATAATCCTTGAAGTAATCCGGATCATCAGGTCCATCGTAATAATTCTTTTTTAATTTCCATGCACCATCTGATTCAAATTTAAATTCATATGGATATGAACCTTCTAGATAATCCTCATCATTAAACCTTAGTTTTATTGTTTCATCGGCCATCTCGTACGGTTTGTCTATTTTATAGAGACCCGTTCTAGTCTTATCATCACATAACATTTCAAAAGTGCCGTCACTATCAAAGGTAAGCTTAAGATTATTGATGTCACAAGGTTTCTGAATCTCTTGATGAAGAATTTTTTGTGAATACTGTTCTATGCGCGTAGCATAATACGGACTTTGCACAGCAGGTGTACCAGTGATTTTTATAACGTCGCCAGTCTGGCCTGTAATTGTGAATGTTTTACTAAGGAATCTTGGGCTAGGATCATTTACATTAACAGGTTCAAGAGCAGAATCGCCGAAATTAAATGCCCAGGCGGCTGTTCTACCGTAACCGAACTTGTAGGTTGTTATAAGACTTACCTCTTCACCCGGCTTTACATAGAAAAGGAAATTTTCATTCAAATCAAGAACTTTATCTACAGCTGTACCGCCTGTTCCGTTTTCATCTACATTCTGACGTAAATAAACATTCAAGCCTTTGAGCAAAGATTTATCTACTTCAACATAAGCATATTCAGTATTTTCAAGAAGTTTAATATCTTTTGCGGCAACTTTCTTTGGAGCTCCTTCAAATGTCAAAGTTACAGTATCTGCAACCGGGAATTCCCCGTAAAAGAAAGGCAAGTAATTTGTCTCTTTAAAATCATCATCTCGTGATGGCGGTTCTGCAAATTTCACCTCTGCGCCATTTGCAAAAACTTTGAAGTTCTTGGAATCAACAAGCATTCCTAAAATATTTCCATTTTCATCAAAAAACCATTTGTTCGATCCATCATCCAATTTGTTATCAAATTCAATTTTGAGTTTCATTGGTTCAGAACCAGAATACCATACTTCGATTTCATTTGATGCTTCTGATTTTACATTTGATGTTAAGGTAAAATAATTGCCATTTACAGCAACAGAACTAATACCTGCCGGTAAATTCTCTAAAACTACCTTTTTATGGAAATTTGGTTTAGCATTGTCGGAATTGTGCTTACAACCGGCAAAAAACAGAACTGCAACAAAAGCTGCAAATAATAAAGTAATTTGTTTTTTCATAAAAAAAACCTCCGAAGAATAATTAATAATTTAAGGGAAACTTTTAGTACTATTTTATGAAGTTTGGTTAGGTTGCAACTACTTTTTATTGTAGTCTTATTATATTTTAGTCCCATATATAGTAGTTGTCAAACAAAATTGCAACATAATTTAGTTATTATAAAGCATGGATTTTAAAACAAGATTAAAAGAAGAAATGGAATACAGAGGCATTCAACATAAAGAACTTGCTGCAAAAGCAGATATTAAACCGCGGGCCCTGCTTACATATGTAGCCCAAGTTCCTTCTATGCCACCAGCAGATACGGCGGTACGAATTGCAAAGGCACTGAATGTTTCTGTTGAATATCTTGTTACCGGGGAAGATTCCTTAAACAATAACAAATCAAATAATTTACACGAAATAATCAGAGACCTTTCAATGCTTAAAGAAGATGAATTATTAATTGTAAAAAGAATGATTCATTCATTGGTGCATTAAGAGGATGGTTGTAATAAAAGAAAAAAAAGCAGAAAGGTTTTAAAAAGAGATTCCCGGGTCAAGCCCGGGAATGACAAAAGGGTGTCATTGTCGGGCTTGACCCGACAATCTCTTATCACCTACCTCTGAATTCTTCCGCTTCCGTTACCTGCAGCTAACTTTTCAACTTCGTCTACACTTACCATATTGTAATCGCCTTCGATGGTGTGCTTGAGGCAGCTTGCAGCTACAGCAAATTCTACGGCATCCTGTGTTGACTTGCCGTTGAGCAGAGCGTAAATTAAACCACCACCAAAGCTGTCTCCACCACCAACGCGGTCTACAATATACATTTCGTATTCTTTAGAAAAGCAGTAATCTTTTCCGTCATAAAGCAAAGCGGCCCAGTTGTTGCGGTTAGCATTGATTGAAGTACGCAGAGTAATTGCAACCTTCTTAAAACCAAACTTATCGGCCAGCTGTTTTGCAACAGATTTATAGCCTTCTTTGTTAAGCTTACCGCCTGTAATATCTGTATTTTCGGCTTCAATTCCAAAAACATCTTTTGCATCTTCTTCATTAGAAATGCAGACATCAACATACTTACAAATTTCAGTCATTGCTTCGCAGGCCTGCTCACGGGTCCAGAGCTTTCCGCGGTAGTTTAAGTCGCAGCTTACAGTGGCGCCGGCAGCCTTTGCAGCCTTACAGGCTTCTATACAAATCTGAACCATGTTTCCGCCAAGAGCAGGAGTAATTCCTGTAAGATGGAACCATTTGCAGTCCTTGAAAATTGTGGCCCAGTCAAAATCCTCAGGTTTAGCTTCTGCAATAGAAGAATGTGCACGGTCGTAAATACATTTTGAACCGCGCTGGCTGGCACCACGCTCGTTGTAGTAAATACCAACACGGTCGCCGCCACGGGCAATGTAAGAAGTGTTTACACCATATCGGCGGAGGCTGTTTATTGCAGCCTGTCCAATTTCGTGCTTTGGAAGCTTTGTAACGTAATAAGCATCTAAGCCATAGTTTGCAAGAGAAACTGCAACGTTAGCCTCACCGCCTCCAAATGTAGAAGTCATTTTATCTACCTGAACAAAGCGGAAATATCCTTCCGGTTCAAGTCTAAGCATTATTTCACCGAATGTTACTACTTTCATTTTTTAACCTCTTATTTCTTTTACAATTTCACTTGCTTCGCGAGTAAGCTTTTCAATTTCATCAAAACGACCGGCTGCAACCAAATCTCCCTTTACCATCCAGCTGCCGCCACAGGCAAGAATCTTATCGCAGGCAAGATAGTCGCGTATGTTTGTAGCGTTGATTCCGCCGGTTGGCATAAACTTCATCATTGTATAGGGAGCGCTCATAGCTTTAATCATTTTAAGACCACCGGCATTTTCAGCAGGGAAAAATTTTACTACATCAAGACCAAAGCCCAATGCAACTTCAAGCTCTGTTGGAGTCATAATTCCAGGGCAAACCGGGTATCCTTTTTTTATACAGTATTCTACAACCTTTGGATTTAAGCCGGGCGAAACTATAAACTTTGCACCAGCCCCTATTGCACGGTCTACCTGCTCTGTTGTAAGAACTGTTCCGGCTCCTACAAGCATATCGGGAAACTTTTTTGCAATTGCACGAATGCTTTCTTCTGCGGCCTCTGTACGAAAGGTTACTTCTGCACAGGCAAGTCCACCCTTAATAAGACTCTGAGCAAGAGGCTCAGCATCACTTACCTTATTTAAAACAACAACAGGAACAATTCCTATTTTTCCAATCTGCATTAATGTATCATTCATATATGCCTCATATTAAAACGATTTACGCTAATATTCTAGTATACTAGTTAAAAATATTCTACCACTTTATTATTAAATTGTCATCATTTTTATTTGTTTATGAAAGAATTCTTTTTTGTAAAAGCCGGACTCTCTTAAAATATATTAAATTTATTCTTCCCAGAACGCTGCGGAATTTGAGGTTATTTCATTTGCTGACTGCTGCGAAGAATCATAGCCGGGAGGAACAAGAGCTATATAAGTATCAGGCAGAGTTCTTTTTCCTTCAAGTCCAAAACCATAGGTTGTATGCTCGCTGAACCAGTAAAGATTTTTTGTCCAGTATGCCTGCATATATTTTATACCGCTGTCTGCTGCAACCCAGGAGTTTTCAAAGCCCGGCAGAACGTTTATATAAATGTCTTTGTCCTGAATAATATGTTCCCTCATTTCCTCAAGAGAAAGAGGAATTCCGTTTTGACCGGTAACATACTCCAGCATATCAGAATCTATCATTGCCCATTTATTAAGCTCGGGCAGCCATACAAGATTTACAACATGACAGTCGCCGTCATTCTTATCCTCCGGCAGACAGGTTATAAACCGGTTTTTAATTCCTGCAGAAAGTAAGAGCTCACTCAAAAGAATGCTGTGCCAGCGGCAGTTAAACCCTGTTGGTACGCTGCGGGAATATTCCCACAAAGAAATTGCATTTTTATCTTGCAGTCCTTTCTTCTGGTTATCATGCGGAATATTTTTTGCAACAAAACACGCAAGCTCCACAGCCTTTTCCCAGGTTGTTTTGGAAGAAGCGGCAAGAGCCTCCAGATCAAGCCCTGCATTTTCTTTAAAATATTTACGAATCTGGGCAGCTTCATCCTGATCAACAAAATCCTTGAATTCAAACCTGACAGCTTCGTTTGTGTAAGGTTCACAAGCCTTAAGCTTTTCCAGATTTTTTGAATAATCTTTCTCTATATAACTTGTACTTACACAAGAAACAAAAAATCCGGTCAGAACAAAGCAAAGAAAAATAAATAAGCAGTTAGTTTTTATTCCTTTCATTTTTTGTCATCCTCTTTATGAAAAGCCTGTTTTTGTTCATACATAATATTATCTACATTTTCTACAGCCTGCTCCAGAGTAAGCTCTGACTGTGGCGGCACGGAATAAGTTCCAACACTGGCGGTAAGATTATACGGCAGATGCATCACAGAGGTTTTAGAAGCAAGGCGTTCCTTTATAAGACTGCAGTAATCCTCGCCGTTATAATTTTTGCTGCTACCGACAATAAGAAATTCATCTCCACCATAGCGGATACAAAGCCAGTTTTTTGGAACAGTTTCCATTGCGGCAGCGGCAACAGTTTTTACGGCAAGGTCACCATGCAGATGCCCAAACTGGTCATTAATATGCTTCATCTTGTTTATGTCTACAAAGAACAGAACTGTTGTAAGTCCATTTTTTTTATTCTGTGCATAATAAGGTTTGGCAAGCTTATCAAGCCCCTGACGGTTGAGTGCCCCGGAAAGTGCATCCTTTGTAGAAAGCTTAAGATACTGCTGACTCATCTGCTTGAACATATTCTTTTTTCTAAAGTGTTCAATGCCGGTTCCCATATTCCGGGTCCACATATAACCATAGCGGTTATCAATCATAGTTGTATTATTCTTAGCAACAAAATAACCGTGCACATAAGAATGATGAAAAATCGGTAAGAAAATAAAAAGATTACTTTTATCTTCTGTCTTCATTTTTGCAGGAATCAAATCGCGGATAGGAATAATTTCTCTAAGATATTTTTTTCCATTCTGAACAGAACAGATTGACTGAACCTGAGAACCGTAACTAAGATTTTGCGGAAGATTTTCGGCAGAGTTTATAAGAACAGAGGTCCAGTCTGATTTCATGAATATACAAAAATCAGAACCTTCAAAAGTATGAGACTTTGAAAAGAAATTTTCTATATTTGTAAGAAGGGTAAAAACATCCGCCGCCTCTGTAAAGATTTCGCCCATAATTCCCATATGGGTATCAAACTCTTCTTTTTTGCTTGATTCATGCAGCATATTAAGCATAAAAAGATTCTGTTCTGAGGTTGTAGAATAACCACAGCCACAGGACTGACGGAAAACAGGAGTACTTCTTACTGTTAAAATCTGATGCGGATTAACTCCACGAATCAAACGGGTAACAGCCTCTGCCCCAAGCAGTTCTGCGTTCCCTTTTACGGTAGAAATGGAAGGTTTAGTACACTGGGTTTCGTTTATATTATCATAACCAATTATTTTAAGCTCTTCAGGAACCTTGATTTTATTTTCGCTGCAAACCCTGAGCAAAGCCATTGCAAGTAAATCATTTGCACAGCAAAAGGCCTGAGGAAGCTTTTTTCCGGACTTGATATAGTCATTAAAAAAATTATAGGCACAATGATAATCACAGGTTTCGATATAAAAAACTTTTTCCTTATCAAAGGCAATGTCATTCTCTTTTAAAACATCAACATAAGCCTTGTAACGTTCTGTAATATCTGCAGAAGCTTCTTTTCCTGTAATATAAGCAATATCCTTAACGTTGTGCATTTTTATAAGATGCCCCAGAGCTTCATACATGCCGGAATAATTATCAACCCGCAGGCAGCAGATTCCCTGTAATTTTTTATTGATACAGATTGCAGGCTTGCCGGCCTTGAGAATGCGCAGACGTTCTCTTTCCAGAACACGGGCATTTCCAATCAAATCTGACAGAATTACTACGCTGTCAAAATCCTGATAATTAATGAGATTAAAAATTGAATAACCTGTACAATTTGGAAAACCGGAATACTCAGTATAGTTATAGGTATTAAAAAGATATACATCGATATTCTTACCTTCTACGGCGCGCATCATTCCACGAATAAAATCATTCAGAAAGTAAGAACTCCAGCCATTACTAAGTACTGCAATACGTCGATTCATAAATCAAATTATAACACTTAATATAACTCTTCGCAAATTTGAGCTGAATTAATCCGAAATAAGAAAACAGCACTAATTCAGAAAAAAGCTCTGCGCATTGTTGTAGCAGATATCCTGAACAAGCTTGCCAAGATTTTTTTCATCCCAAGGAAATTCTCCCTGCTCCACAAGTCCGCCAATAAAATTGCAAAGAATGCGGCGAAAATATTCATGACGCGGATAAGAAAGAAAGCTTCGGCTGTCGGTTAACATTCCTACATAACGTCCCAGAACTGCGGTGCGGGCATATATTCTGATCTGTTCTTCTATACCATCTTTGTGATCATTAAACCACCAGGCAGGTCCAAACTGACAGTTACGGAAATTTGCTGCCATTGTTGCAAGGGCTTCGTTATCCTTTGGATTAAGATTGTAGAGAATTACACGAGGTTCGTTTGTCCCATTAGAATTCTGACTGGAATAAATCTCATTCAAGACAGCTCCCAGCTGAGAGATAAAACTAAAATCATTAAGACTGTCTTCTCCAATATTTTTTCCGGCGGTCTGGTACATTGCAAGATTATTATCTCTAAGAGCCCCGATATGAAGCTGCATTACAAAGCCTTTCTGGGCATAAAGCTTTCCAAGCGCTATTAAAACCCAGCCCTTATATTTTGCAAGTTCTTCGGGGCTAAGTTTTTTGCCAATCCAGGCTTTTTCAAAAATATAATTTACATCATTCCAGTTTGCAGGAAGATAAAAATTACCTTCAAGAGAATGGTCACTGACAACACAGCCGTTTTCTTTGAAAAAATCCATGCGGCGGGCAAGAGCGGCAAACATATCATCCATTGACTTAAAACGATTTCCGTCTCTTTCCTGAAGACGCGAAATATATTCCGAAAAACCGGGAGCTTCGGCATTAAGAATAAAATCAGGACGGAAGGAAGGTCGTACTTTTAATGCCCCTTCGACAGGCTCAGGGACCACATTCTGCACAGGGTCCTCACTGTTGATTTTTTTATGCCACTCAAGAGTATCAAGAGGATCATCTGTTGTACAAAGTTCTTTTACGTTCATTTTTGCCAGAAGTCCGCGCGGTGAAAACTCAGGCTTTGCAAGAAGTTCATTACACTTGTCCCAAATCTGTCGGGCATTTTCCATTGTAACAGGCTCGTCTATTCCAAAATAGCGCTTGAGCTCCAGATGACTCCAATGATATAGCGGGTTACCGGGACAAGCCTGCAGGGTCTGAACAAAAGCAAGATAGCGGGAATAGTCAATGTCGGCGTTCTGAGGTTCCTGAGTCTGTCGAAGGACATCCCCACCAATATTTCTCAAATGTCCTGTAATTAATTTTTCATCTACTCCGGCAGCACGCATGGCACGCCACTTGTAGTGATCATGATCAAGCCAGGCATTTGCAAGATTTCCAAGCGGTTTATTTTCGTAGATTTCCTGCGGGCTCAAATGATTGTGAAAATCAAAAATTGGTTGAAACTCTGCATAGTTATGATACAAGGTTTTTGCAGCTTCGCTCTGTAAAAGAAAATCTTCATCTAAAAATTTTTTCATATAATCCTCTTTAATTTTTTATATATTAAGTGTTCCCACTTCTGTAGTTTCATCATCAGAATAAGTCTTGTTTCCAAAGCCGGCTTTTCCACGATTTGCAGTACTTTTTACAGAAAACCGCGGGCTGTTGGCATCATTAAATTCCGAAAGCGCAGCCTCATTTTTTTTGGCTTTGCGGGCCTTTGGAGATGTAAGAAAAGCAAACAGACTTCCGCACAAACCACCTGCCAGGGTAATCAGAACTCCGGCAGTACCATTAGGATTTTTACGCAGCACAAGCATTACAGCAAAAAGTATTATTACCGCAAGCGCAGAAGCACTAACCTTGCTGCGGGAAAGATGCATCATTGCACAAAGAAGAATGAGCATAAAAACAACAGGCTCCGAACCACTTACAGGTACCTTACAAAAACAGGCATTAAGCACACCTGAAAAAAGTGCCGCCACAAAAATCATAATACCTATAATCACCGAACCATAACGTTCTTCCATCTGTGGACCAAGCAGCAGAATAAAAATCAGATTGCATATAAGAAAGGGAATGTCTCTGCCGCCAAGCACATGAAGAAAAAGCCTTAAAATAGAAGTAAAATCTGAAAAAGCAAAGGGCAGAGAACCTTCTGCCGCAGTAGGAGATAAAAGCCATTTTTCTGCAAGCTTCCCCTTAAAAACAAAAGTATCAAGCATAAAAATAACAAGCACCGCAAGTACAAAGGAAAGCATTACAGGTGCATCATACACAAATTTTAATTTTAATTTTTTCTTTGCCATATTGTTTATTATACTACAAAAATGTGATATATTTAAGATTATGAGCGAATTTATTAATCAGCCGCTGAATATTGGAAGCGGACTTGCAGAAACAACATCAATAGAAGTTCCTCCGGAAAGAGATGTCATTTTTTATAATGATGATTACACCACAATGGAATTTGTGGTAAATGTACTTGTTTCTATTTTTAATAAATCGCAGGAAGATGCCGAACAGCTTATGAACACTGTGCACACAATGGGAAGCGCAGTTGTAGGCACCTACACTTATGATATTGCCGTTTCGCGCACAAACCTTACACGCAGCATTGCCAAGAAAAACGGTTTTCCGCTGAGGGTAGAAGTTGAGTAAAGAAAAAAATATTGTACGGCAGATGAAGGTTAGCCCTATGCTTTCAAAGATTCTGTCGGAATCGCTTGTTCAGGCAAAAATCAACCGTCACGAATTTTTTACACCGGAGCACGTACTCGCCGTTGCCCTGCAAAATGATTTTGTATGTCATATTCTTGCAGAAAGTGGCAGCGATGCAGAAGCCCTGCGTTCCAACATATCAGATTTTCTTGCAAATAAAGTTCCGGTACTTTCTGAAAAAGCCGATCCAAAGCTTGTTAATGCTCCGGTAGAATCTCTGGGCTTTCAGTCAGTAATGAACCGTGCTGTTTTTCATTGTGTTTCCAGTGATTCTGAAATGATTGATATTACAGATGTTCTTGTAAGCATGTATGATGAAAAAAAGAATTACTGTTCCTATTATATGCGTTCCAGCGGGTTGGACAAACTAAGGCTTTTAGAAACTATTGGCCGCATAAAAGGTGTTCATGGAGTACAAAAACCAGGTGAACGCCAGCAAAAACAGAATCAGAATCAGCAGCTGCCTCCAGAATTAATGTCAAACAACGAAGGCGGGCTTGAACGTTTTGCAATTAACATGACAGAACAGGCAAAAAAAGGAATGTACGATGTGCTTGTAGGACGCGAAGAAGAAATTGAGCGCACCATACAGATTCTTTGCCGCCGCAGTAAAAATAATCCGCTTCATGTTGGAGATGCAGGTGTTGGAAAAACTGCCATTACCCAGGGGCTTGCACAGCGCATTGTAAATGAAGAAGTTCCGGATCTGCTCAAGGGCTTTACAATTTATGCCCTGGATGTAGGGCTTTTGCTTGCAGGTTCTAAATTCCGCGGAGACTTTGAAGAACGTCTTCATTCAATAATTGACGAGGTTAAAGAAAAGAAAAAGGCTATTCTTTTTATAGATGAAATTCACATGATTATGGGTGCCGGTTCTAACGGCAGTTCCCAGATGGATGCCGCAAACCTTCTTAAACCTGCCCTTGCAGACGGAAGCATTCGTGTAATTGGTTCTACGACCTTTGAAGAATATGCTGCTCATTTTGAAAAAGACCGTGCCCTTTCCAGACGTTTTCAGAAAATTGATATAACAGAACCTGGCCGCGATGAGACAATAAAAATTCTCAAAGGCCTTGCACCAAAATACGAAGAATATCACAACGTAAAATACACACCTTCTGCCCTTGAAGCAGCGGTAGATCTTTCGGTTCAATATATTCCGGATAAACGCCTGCCGGACAAAGCAATTGATATAATTGATGAAGCAGGCGCATACCAGAAAATTCATAAAAATGCAGCACAAATATCTGTTGCAACAATCCGCCGAGTAACAGCAAAAATGGCAAAGCTTCCGCTGGAGTCTGTTACCGGAGACAACAAGGATTCTCTGCGCTATCTGGAAATAACCTTAAGCTCCCAGATTTTTGGTCAGGACAGAGCCGTAAAAGCCCTTGCAAATGCAGTTAAACGCTCCAGGGCAGGCTTTAGGAATCCGGATAAACCGGCAGCCTGTTATCTTTTTGTAGGACCTACAGGTTGTGGAAAAACAGAGCTTGCCCGCACCCTTGCACAAAGCCTTGGCATGACGCTTTTGCGCTACGACATGAGTGAATATCAGGAAAAGCATTCTGTAAGCCGCCTGGTTGGTTCTCCTCCGGGTTATGTTGGTTTTGAAGAAGGCGGGCAGCTTACCAAAGATGTACGCAAAAACCCAAGCTCCATAATTCTGTTTGACGAAATAGAAAAGGCACACGAAGATATTTACAATATCCTGCTGCAGGTTATGGACTATGGAATTCTTACAGATAATCAGGGCCGCAAAGCAGATTTCCGTAATTGCATGATAATTATGACCAGCAATGCAGGAGCCCGCGACATGGAAAGAGAAAGCATTGGTTTTGGAACACAGGATGCAGATTATGATGAAGCAACCCTTATGGAAGCTGTAAACCGTCAGTTTGCCCCGGAATTCCGTAACCGCCTTGATGCAGTAATTCCATTCGGATACCTGGATAAAAAGATTGTTCGCATGGTCTGCCAGAAAGAAGTTGTCAAGCTTGCACAGCGCATAAAGGCACGCAAGATAAATCTTGTAGTTACCGACAAATGTATAGACTATCTTACAGAGCTTGGTTATTCAAAAGAATTTGGCGCCCGAAACATGGCACGCATAATAGAAGAAAAAATTGCAAACCCGCTGGTAGACGAGGTTCTTTTTGGAAAGCTTGCAAAAGGCGGAGCAGTTACTGCAGATTATAAAAACGCAAAAAGCGGCATAAGCTTTGTCTATGGAAAAGAAAACAATCAGGCTAATTAAATGGGTCATGCTCATTTTTTCAATCATAGCGTTTCTCGTTTTTTCTATTGTTTTTTATTCTTCACTTTTTATTTCGCGTTCAAAAAACCAGGTACAAAATGAATCAAACCCTGCAGACACCTGTCTTTATCATATAATTGTTACGGGCACCTATGAAAATCAGACCTTTCTTTCCGAACTGTATCAGGGTGCTGCCAGGCTTGCCGATTCCTACAACGCGCTTGTAGACCTGCATGTTCCTGATTCCCAGGCAGACACAACCTCCATTCAAAAGCTTTTTGATTACTGTTCCTATATGAATGCAGATGGTGTAATTGCCTTCATAGATTCTCCGGACGAAACTCCGGGCCTGCTTCAAAGAGCCGACGATCCTGTAATTCCCCTGGTTACGACAGGTCAGTTTTCTCCAAACATCCAGCAAATTTCATTCATAGGAATAAACAACTGGGAGCTTGGAAAAAAAATTGCAGATGAAATTCACAGTCTGCTGACCGAAGGAGGCCAGGTTTTTATCATCAGTGATACAAACACGACAAATTCAGCAAACCTTATAAGCGGCATTCAATCTGCCCTTCAGGAAAATCAGAATATTAACTTTTCAGTAATGGAAGTTATTCCCCAGGACCTTGAAATATCCGGCAATAATAATCTTTTTATCTGCCTGACCGAAGATGACACAATCAGAATGGCCCAGGAGCTTTCTGAACGTTATTTTTCATTTAATTACAAGCTTTTGGGTTTTGGCGGGAATGAGGTCTGCCAGCTCTATCTTCAAAAAGGCTATATTACAGAACTATTTTCCCTAGACCCTGAAAAAATTGGAGAAAGAGCTCTAAAAGAACTGTTTGAATATCGTAACAGAGGTTATGCAAACAGTTATGTAACAGCAGATGTAAAAATAAGCAGGGCGGCAAAATGAAGAAATTGAATCCCATAAATTATGTCCGCAATAAAAGCCTGCGATGGAGAATCATGGCCAGTGTTGGAATTGCTGTTTTTATGCTGGCAACCAGTATTCTTGCAACTACAAGATTCACCTTTATTTCAATTAATAATATTGGAGATTCCTATAAATCAAATTCAGAGCTGACTTACTTTACCCAGGCTGTAACCTCTACAGAAATTGCAATGGAAAATTATGTAAATTACAGAACCTTTGAAAGCATCGACGCCTATTATACTTCCCGCACAAAAATAGAAGATTTTTATGAAAACCTGCAAAGCTTTCCTTCAAAAAATGAAGTAAGCAATAAAGAATACACAGTACATCAGCTTACAGAGGCCTTTTTATATTATTCAAATCTGGCAATTTCGGCCCGCCGTGCAAATAACGAGGAAGACACAAACATTCAATATCAATATGCAATGGACAGTTACAATTATCTGATTACTCAAATTCTGGAATTAAATAATCTGCGCTTCCAGCAAAACGCCATAAGCTATGATAAAAGCAAAAACAGAATTGTAATTACAAATACCCTGAGTGTTTTATTCTTTCTTGTTTTTTCTGTTCTCATCTTTTTTGTACTTTATTTTACAATTACTTCCATTATGGAGCCGCTTGCAGACATTTCTGAAGTTGCCCATAAGGTTGCCCGCCGCAATTTTGATGTACCGCTTTTTAACCGCACTACAAATGATGAAATCGGGGCAATCTGTACGGCCTTTGACCGAATGATTATCAGTATCCGCGAATATATTGATACAATCTGGGAAAAAGCACGTACCGAAGCCGAGCTCAAGGAAAAGGAAATTGAAATGCAGGCCCTTTATACCGATGCCCAACTGCGTGCCCTGCAGAACCAGATAAATCCGCACTTTCTGTTTAATACGCTCAATACCGGAGCCCAGCTTGCCATGATGGAAAATGCAGACAAGACCTGTTACTTTATTGAACAGGTTGCAGACTTTTTCCGCTACAATATACAGCAGCAGAGCCGTACCGTTTCGATTGACGAAGAGCTTGGATTGGTAGATAATTTTGTATATATCATGAAGGTTCGTTTTGGAAACCGTCTGGATTTTTCCAAGGAAATTCCCGATGGAACTTTTCCACAGCAGATTCCTTCCATGACACTCCAGCCCCTTGTAGAAAACTGCATAAAGCACGGTCTTAAAAACACAAAGGGCAAGGTTCACCTTAAGCTTGAGCTTGAAGAAAAATATATTGTGATAAGTGTGAGCGACAACGGAGAAGGAATGAACGACAAGACAAGGGAAGCTGTTTTTGCGGCAGTAGAAGCAGGTACCACAAGACTTGCACCGGAGCTTCTGGACAACAATTCCGCCCATAATGGAACTGGTCTTATAAGTGTTTTCCTGCGTCTGCAGCTTCAGTTCCACCGCTCAGATCTTTTTGATATAACTGCCGGAGATAACGGTGAAGGAACTAAATTTATAATCAGGATTCCAATGCATGTTTAAGATTTTAGTAACCGACGACGAACAGATAGTTATAGATTCTCTTTCATTTATCATCAATAAAAATTTTGATGGCGAGGCAAAGGTTTTTACGGCGCTTTCGGGCACAGAAGCAATAGAAACTGTAATGAAGGAAGACATAGATATTCTGTTTATGGACATAAACATGCCGGGACTGAGCGGACTTGAAACCGTAAGCGTTATTACCAAGCTCAAGCCTAATATTGTTTTTGTAATCCTTAGTGCCTTTGACCAGTTTCAGTATGCACAGCAGGCAATTGATCTTGGCGCCTATAAATACATAACCAAGCCGGTAAACCGCAATGTAGTAATAGAAACAATTCGCGGAGCCATGCAGCT
>JAEEGL014256865.1_pt1 | contig 16551 bp, 11 predicted proteins | sample 9134231 | NCBI WGS metagenome assembly JAEEGL01 (sample SAMN16246548, study PRJNA631951) | gut metagenome | biome: gut microbiome; feature: rumen; material: fiber-attached | host: Bos | place: Iran: Karaj | collected 2018-10
TCATCGGGCTCATCCACCATCACTGTCTGGAATCGGCGCTCAAGGGCTTTGTCCTTCTCGAAATACTTCTGGTATTCGTTCAGCGTGGTCGCACCGATAGCGCGTAGTTCACCACGTGCCAAGGCTGGCTTTAGGATGTTGGCAGCATCCATCGCACCCTCACCGCCACCAGCACCTACCAGTGTGTGAATCTCGTCGATAAACAGGATAATACGACCTTCGGCCTTCGTCACTTCGTTGATGACGCTCTTCAGGCGCTCCTCGAATTCACCTTTATATTTTGCACCAGCCACGAGGGCACCCATATCGAGCGAGTAGACCTGCTTGTCTTTCAGGTTTTCGGGTACGTCACCACGGACGATTCGTCCTGCGAGACCTTCGACGATGGCGGTCTTACCCGTACCTGGCTCACCAATCAGAATTGGGTTGTTCTTCGTACGACGACTCAGGATTTGAAGCAGTCGACGGATTTCGTCGTCACGGCCAATGACAGGGTCGAGCTTACCCTGACGGGCAAGATCTACGAGGTTCTTCGCATACTTCTCCAGACTCTGGTAGTTGTCATCGGCACTCTGGCTCTGCACCTTCTGTCCTTGGCGCAGCTCCTGGATGGCCTTCTGCATATCCTTCTCCGTACATCCGGCATCCTTCATGATACGTGAGGCCGTGGAGTTGACGGTGAGGAGAGCCCAAAGAATGGGCTCGCAAGAGACAAAGTCGTCATTCATCTTCTGCGACAGCTCTTGTGCGCGCACAAGTACATGATTACTATCGTTTGAGAGATACGGCTGTCCACCCTCTACACGAGGCAGGTGCTTGATTTCCTGCTCCGTGAGCATCTCTATCTGCTGGGCATTCACGCCGAGTTTCTGGAAGATGAAGGTTGTGACGTCCTTCGCCTTCTCCAATACACCTTTTAGGATATGAACAGGTTCGATGACCTGCTGACCGTTCAGCTGTGCGGTGTTCACTGCCTGCTGCACGGCCTCCTGAGCTTTGATGGTAAACTTGTCTAATGTCATAGTTTTGTCCTCCTAATTATTTTTTGTTGTTTCTGCCTTTAGGCGGACAAAGAATGTGCCGAACGAAAAACAACCGACAAAACGGCAGTCGGTTGTGACGTTTTGTCGGTTCTGTGTTGCGTACGTCGCTATGCATAGCGACATACAGGACGGGGTTAACGGGTGATGAGCTTCACTTCTGAGTTGAGGCCGCTCTTGACGGGTTCCCAACCGTCGTAAGTGGTACGTTTGTAGTCGATGTCCACCACATTAATCTCGTTGAACTTACGCCACTTCACGCCTCGACGGTCTAAATCGGCTATGCGATTGGCGGGTAGGTTGGTGACTTCGATACGGAGCTCGTTCTTGCCCTTGCGCAGTGCATCGCGACAGTCAAGCACGAAAGGAACTGCCCAGGCACAGCCAATAAACTGGCCATTGATGTATACGCGGGCCGACTCGCGAACGTCACCAAGGTCAATCATCCAGTGCTGTTCGGCCTGTTGTTTGGTCAATTTGAACGTAGTGGTATAGACGCCTGTACCCATGGTGACAGCAGCAGAGTCGCTGAGCGTCTCCCAGGTTTGGGGAGCCTCAAGCGCGAAACTCTTGAGCACACGAGGGGATTCCTCGATGAAGGATAGCTTCCAAGGGCCAGGGAGGGTGAACTGCTCTGTTTGTCGCTGTGGCACAGCGACAAACTCAACGGGCTGGGCGGATTGCAACGCCACACTCTGACCATGGGTCAGAGAAGTTTGGAGAATGCAGCTTTCGCCAGAGCGGAGGGAGAGGTGTAACTTGCCATCCTGTACGCAGGCTGGAGTGATATCGCCATTCATAGGGTTAAACCACGTGGCACCTTCAAAAGGCACAGCCAGTGCCACATCAGCCTCTACGTCGCGTGGGGTGAGGTTGGCAATGAAGTAGTGCCAGGCCTTAGTGTTGGCGGGGGAATCGTCAACCACTGTCTTACGACGGATAGCACGCAGTCCCAACTCTGTGCGCATGGGTTCTGCTTTGGCGAAATGAGCCATCAAAGCGGGTGACTCCCCAAGAATGACAAAAGGATACAGGCGTTCCATCTGGGTCTTCAAAGACGCGTCGATGGTGGTATTGCTTGGAATGATGAGGGCTTTGTAACGCGTACCGCCTTCAGTAACCAGCATACCATTCTCAATGCGTACCTTTGCCAGCTGACGGTCGCTGATATAGTCGCAGTCATAGCCCAGACTGTCGATGGTCAGAATGCTTCGGATAAACTGCGGTGCCTTCTCATCCATCGTATGGATATCGAATTGCATCAGCAGGTCCTCACCATTGCGACGGTCTTTGCTGGCTTCTTTTGCATCATCGTTGCGAGGTCCGCGCTGGTGCCACATGTCACGCACAGGCAGATAGACCAGGAAGTCGTTGTCGGGTTGTCCCAATTGCAGGAAACTCTGACACCTTTCTATATATTGCATCAGATAGGGAGCATCGCGCCAGATACTGTTCGTTGGACTCATATCGACGGAGGCATAGAACTTCCATCCTGGCCATGGGTCGTTCTTGGGCGTATAGCAGGAACCATGGAAATAGATATGGTTGACGCCGCAGGTAAACATCAGGTCGAGGTCGGGCTTCATCTGTGACAGCGAGGTGCGGAAATGTTCCGTCAGCCATGTGAATGTCTCGCTGGAAGTGAAAGGCTTGCCCATCACGTGAGCTGCTGACGGGGCATACTTCAACATGGAGATGTCGCTGAAGTTCTTTCTCGTCTTCCCAGGGTCTGTACGTAAGCCCTTAATGCCAAATTCCGAGAGTCCGAACCCCTCAATCTCTGGAATGTCAACAGCAGCATAGAGGTCGAGCAAGTTGGCAGGAGAACCATGAGCCTGGTTGCGTACCTTGACTCCATGTTGGTGGGCCCATGCCACCCATTGCTGCGTGAAGTTTTCGAGCAGCAGGTCGCTGAGCGTCTCGCGATAGTCTGCCAACACTTGGTTGCCGTCATCCACGACTCCTAATAGCTCAGGCAGCTTCTCGCGGAGGTCATAGCCTCGACGCTTTTGGAACTCATCAAATAGCGTGGGCGTCCAGTTAGCCTGGTATACCTCATAACTGTCGTTGAAGAAGGTGTGAGGGTAGGGGACGCCCGATTCTGCAAAAGCTTTCTCGAAACGATCGAGGTAATGATGGATGGCCTCGCGGTCGAAATGGTCTACCACCCAGCCTTCGCCTCCAGGGGCAGCACGCTTGACTTTCTGCTTGGTGCGGCCTATTTCGACAGTATAAGCGTTTTTCCCGTTTATCACGGTGTCTTTGAATACGGCTTTGCAGGCGGCCTGTTCCAAAGGAATATGCGGACCGCCGAAGGGCCAGCCAGTGCCACAGTTCATATCCACCTCAATGCCCAGAGGTTTGGCAATGTCTTCCACCGTCTTCAGTGCCTGCATCCATTGGGGCGACAGGAATGGGATATTGTTTTTGTCATTGCCCTGAACACCATACAGCGGCGTGATCTCCACTGCTCCAATGCCCACACGGGCATATTCGGAGAGGTTCCACTGGAGGTTCTCCTTGTCTACGGCAGACCCTAACCACCACCAACGTGTGCCAGGTTTTGCTTCTGGGCGTGGGGTGGGCCACGACTGTGACATGGCTGTTGTGACACAGCAGCATATTAAACAGAGAAAGAGAAAGCGTTTCATTTTGTCAGCAGTTTATAATATTCGGTGAGTCCTAACAGGTAGCAGCCAGTGCCGTAGTCCTCGAAATCGGGAACACTCGTAAAGGTGACAGGCTGTCCGGCAGAAGGGTCTTTACCAGTACCTTGGTTCCAGCCCAGAAAACCATCCTTATGGATACATGACTTCAGCGCTTTCCAGGCCTTGTCGCAGGCAGAACGATATTGCTCCGCTTTCAGTAAGCCTTGCTGAATGCCCCACGCCATTCCATAGAGGAAGAGTGCCGTGCCTGTCATCTCAGGTGTAGGGTAATCGGCATCCGATACCAGACTCGCGTGCCAGAACCCATCTTCGTGTTGACAGTTCAGCAGGGCCTCGCTCATCATCAGAAAGTCCTTGCGGAGCTCCTTGTATTCCTTACTCTTGGGGGATAGCAGACTCATCGAACGAACCAGTGCTGCATACACCCAGCCATTGCCACGGCTCCAGTAGCAGTTCTTGCCATCCTTCTCCTTATATGGAGCCACATAATCGGCATCACGCCACCACAGGCCTTCCTTCGTATTCAGACATCCGCCACCACATTCGTTACGACTCCATCGATAACTTTTCATGGCATAGTCCAGATATTGCTTGTCGTTGGTTATCGCGTACATCTTTATATATACGGGCATGGCCATTTGGATGGCATCAATCCAAGTCCACCAGTCCACACGGTTTGTAGCCATCTGCTTCTGCAGATTCTCTTTCGTGGGTTCCAGTGTGCCTTTTCCTGTCAGTAGGTTCAGCTCTATATAAGTCTGCGAGCAGCACTGGTCGTCGGCATGGGTCGTTCCTGTGCCGTTACGCGGTGTCCATTGATGGAAATCAGCCCACCGCAAGGCATAGTCCACGTAGCGCTCCTGGGGGTCGATGGTGTTGAGTGCCATCAGTCCTTCGTAGTAGACGGCACGCGTCCACAGTGAGCTGGGACGAATACGCTTCACATTAGTGGGCAGTGTGGGGTCACTGTATTTCGACATGAAGTAGTCGTTGGTCAGACGAGCCGTGTTGAGCACGTCGTCGGTTTGGGCGAACGCTGCGGTAATGCCACAGCATACTAAAAAGATAAGAAAGATTCGTTTCATCATATTATTTCGTTTCGAGTTTTGTTGTGAATGTCTTGAATGTTGACGATTTCGTCGTCAGGGTAATCTTCGAGGGCTTCTGTCCTGCACGGAGAATCACCATGGCTGAGCCTTGCCATAGCTTGCGATGGTTGGTGACATTCAGCTCATCGCTATTGATGTCGCCATTGGTGACAGCAACGATGCGCGCATCGCCCTCAACGTCGAAGGTCAGCTCATCCTGACAGGTCAGCACCCTACGGCCTTTACTATCCACGGCGGTCAGGCGGATGTGTTGCAAATCCATACCGTCAGCTTTCCAGTTGTCGTTGTCTGGCTCGGCAATAATCTTGACGGCCTTACCTGTGGTCTCCAAAGTGTGATGGGCCACAGCCTTGCCTTGCTGATAGGCAATGGCTTCTATTTTTCCCTTCTTATAGGGAACATCGTTCCAGCTGATCTTATTGCGGCTCTTGGCCTCCGTCGGATTCTGCCTGCGTCCCAGGCTCTTGCCGTTCAGTTTCAGTTCCACCTCGTCACAGTTGGTGTAGATGACCAGATTGGCTTTCGAACCCTCAGGGCGGTTCCATAGTTCTGACTGACGGTCGGTGCCTGTAATGATACCGTTCCATTCCATGCCAGCGTTTTTGTCTTCCATGACGGAGATCCTGACCAGAGGCTCGTCTGAGAAGAAACTCTTCATGAAATAAGCCTTGGGCTTAGGATTCAGTGCAATGTCGAAAACACCCTGAGCCCAGCCTTTGGCCGGCCAGCCTTGTGACTCGCCTAAATAGTCGATGGCTCCCCAATAGGCCAGTCCGATGACTTTGCTGAGGTCCATCTCGAAATAGTTGGGACCCATGGCTGCTGTCGATGCTTCACTCTGGTAGAACTTCATCCAAGGGAAGCGCTTGCCATCGCCAGGGAAATACATATACCTATAATTATAGGCCTGCACGTCCGTCAGCATCGCCAGGTCGCAGGGCAGCGAGTCGGTTTCCCAGTTGCGGTAGCGTGGGTGCATGGCCACAGTAATCTGACGGCTGGAATCGTAGCGTTGCAACGCGGTTTTCATCATTTTGTAGCATGTCACGCCAAAGTCGCCGAATGGCTGATTGGGATCCTGCTGCAGTTCGTTGCCCAGACTCCACATGACGACCGAAGGAGAATTACGGTCTCGCTTGATCCACTCTGTCACGTCGTATGCCCAGTGGTTCATAAACGGAACGCGTCCACCAGTATGTTGCAATGTCCATTTGTCGTAGAGCTCGTCGACGACGAGAATACCCAGTTTGTCGCAGATTTTGATGAAGTCGCGGCTGTAGGGATTGTGGCTCGTGCGCACATGGTTCATGCCAAACTGCTTCATCAGCCGTAGACGCTTCTCAATGGCACGTGGATAGGCTGCTGCGCCTAAGGCTCCCAAGGTGTGGTGGTTGGCATAGCCTTTCAACAGCACCTTCTTGCCATTCACTTTCAGTCCGAACTGTGGATCATATTCAATGGTTCGGATACCAAACTCCTCCGTGTATTCATCCGCCACACTACCGTCTTCGTACAGCAACTGCGCCACCGCTTTGTAAAGTTGAGGCGAATCGGGATCCCACAATTGCGCATTGGCAATCTCCATCTCCTTGGTCACCATGTCTTGCGTGCGGGTGTTTGCCTTGGGGTGGGGGGTGACGGTCGTGGTCTCAGCAACGAGCTGCCCGTCAGGGTCGTAAATCTTTACGTTCATACGCACCTCCCTGTTTTTGGTTCTGTTCGTATATTCCGCGGAAAGACTGACAAAGCGGTTGTCGCGTGTGGTGATATACAACGGATGGCGTTCGAAGTAGAGGTCTGCAGGCGTAGTGACCATACTGACATTGCGAAACAGTCCGCCACCTGTATACCAGCGTGAATTCCTTTCCGTCATCGTCGAGGCGCATACAACCAGTTCGTTGTTGCCCTCACGCAGCAGTTTGGTGACATCCAGTTCAAAGCCGACATAGCCATAGTCTGTTCCACCGATTCGCTGGCCGTTCAGATAGACATCACCCACCAGCATGATACCCTCGAAATCGAGCAGGATGCGGCGGTCTTTCATCGAGGCATCAAAGGTGATGTTCTTGCGGTACCACCCTTTGCCCATCTCCTTAAAGCCACGAGCCGAGAGGCGGCTTTTGATGTTTGCTGCCACATCGGTATTGTCTGCTTTCTCGTCAGCTGCAGGTGGAATCCAGGGCTGTTCTATCTGAAAGTCGTGGGGAACGTCAACAGTTTGTACGCTGGAAAACAGTGAGTCGCGTGAAAATTCCCAACCATTGTTCAATGATGTCGTTGTGCGTGGTTGTGCGACCAGTGCAAAAGGGCTTAGCAAACCCAATAGGATTGGAAAGAGACGGTATTTCATCATTTGATACATTTTAGGTTCTTGTCTAATTGTTGTGTACTGCTGGCACCAACGAGCACCGAGGTGACACCTTTTTGCTCCAATATCCAACGCAGGGCCTGTTCGGCCAGTGTCCTGCCCTGGCTCTGTGCCTCTTCGTTCCACTGGCGTAGCTGTGCCAGCAGTTCGTCTGTCAGCATCTCCTGCCGCAGGAATTTTCCTCTGGCCATGCGCGAATCGTCAGGAATACCATTCAGATAGCGGTCTGTCAACAGCCCCTGAGCCAACGGGGAGAACGAGATGAACCCCACCCCTTCCTGCTGGCAGAGGTCAAGTATGCCTTCGTCCAGTGGTTCGCGGTTGAGCATATTCAGTTTACCTTGGTAAATCAACAGGGGGACATCACGCTGTTTCAGATAGCCGATGGCAAAACGCGTAGCCTCCAGCGGCCAGCGCGAGATGCCGACATACAATGCCTTGCCCTGATGCACGATGTCCACCAATGCCTGCAGGGTCTCTTCCAATGGGGTGTTAGGGTCGTAGCGGTGTGAATAGAACAGGTCCACATAGTCCAGACGCATACGTTTCAGACTTTGGTCGAGCGATGCCATCAGGTATTTTCTGGACCCCCAGTCGCCATAAGGCCCAGGCCACATGTCGTAGCCGGCTTTGGTCGAGATGAACAACTCGTCACGATAGGGCCTGAGGTCTTCGTCCATCACGCGCCCCAGCGTTTCCTCTGCCGACCCGTATGGGGGACCGTAGTTGTTGGCAAGGTCCAGATGTGTAATACCCTTGTCGAAGGCATAGCGCAGAATGGTGCGCGACCGCTGGTAGTCGTCTACTCCTCCGAAATTATGCCACAATCCCAGACTAACTTTGGGTAATAGCACACCACTGCGTCCACAGCGGTTATACTCCATGCCGTGATAGCGGCTTTCGTCAGCAATGTAATTCTCCATAATGATACGATTAGTTTTTTTTCGTGAATTATGGTGCAAAGATACGAAAAAAATTTGTACCTTTGCACCCAAAATACAAAAAAAAGACGAAATGATGAAGATATTATTATTAGGCAGTGGTGGTCGTGAGCACGCCCTGGCTTGGAAGATTGCTCAGAGTGAGAAGTGTGAGAAACTGTTTATTGCCCCAGGCAATGCAGGAACCTCCAACGTGGGAGAAAATGTGGCACTGAAGGCTGATGACTTTGAGGCTGTCAAGACATTCTGTGTAGAGAAAGGTATAAATATGGTGGTCGTTGGTCCTGAGGACCCGCTGGTAAAGGGCATCTACGATGACCTGAAAGCTGACGAGCGCACCAAGAATATCCCTGTGATAGGTCCTTCGAAAGCTGGTGCCGTGCTCGAAGGCTCCAAGGACTTTGCCAAGAATTTTATGCAGCGTCACCACATCCCTACAGCGCGCTATCAGACCTTCGACGGTGAGCATCTGCAGGAAGGTCTGGCGTTCCTGGAAACGCTCGAAGCACCCTACGTCCTCAAGGCCGATGGTCTTTGTGCTGGCAAGGGCGTGCTGATTCTTCCTACGCTCGATGAGGCTAAGAAAGAACTGAAAGAGATGCTGGGCGGTATGTTCGGCAACGCCTCTTCGCAGGTGGTCATCGAGGAATTTATGAGTGGCATCGAGTGCTCTGTCTTCATTCTGACCGATGGCAAGCACTACAAGATTCTCCCTGAGGCCAAGGACTACAAGCGCATTGGTGAGCACGATACCGGTCTGAATACGGGTGGCATGGGTTCTGTAAGTCCTGTTCCTTTTGCTACCAAGGAGTGGATGCAGAAGGTGGAAGACCGCATCATCCGTCCGACCGTAGAAGGCTTGGCTACAGAGGGCATCGACTACAAGGGCTTTATCTTCTTCGGACTGATTAATAGGACAAACACGTCTACAGGTGCCCCAGAACCCTATGTCATCGAGTATAACTGCCGTATGGGCGATCCTGAGACCGAGAGTGTCATGTTGCGCTTGAAGAGCGATATCGTCGACCTGTTCGAGGGCGTGGCTGAGGGCAATCTCGACCAGCGCAAGATCGCTTTCGACGAGCGTGCTGCCGTTTGTGTCATGTTGGTCAGTGGAGGCTATCCCCAGGCCTACAAGAAAGGCTATCCTATTTCTGGCATTCCTCTCACTTCTCACCCCTCACCTCTCACCTCCGACACTGTCGTGTTCCATGCCGGAACGGCCATGAAGGATGGTCAGGTGGTGACCAATGGCGGTCGTGTGATAGCCGTTTCGTCGTATGGCAAGGACAAGGCCGAAGCACTGGCAAAGAGTTTTGCCGAAGCCAACAAGATACAGTTTGAAGGAAAGTATTTCCGTCGTGACATCGGAGCGGACTTATAAGAGGTAAGAGGTGAGAGGTAAGAAGTAAGAGGTGAGAGGTAAGAAGTAAGAGGTGAAGAAGTATATTCAGAATAAGGTTGCAGAGAGCAGGCTGGGATTGCCTGTGACCATTGTCTATGCCTTGGGCGTCTGGCTTTTGAGCGGATTTGTCCAGGAAAACTGGTGGATACAGTTTGGATGTTTTGCACTTGCAGCCTTTCTGATGCTCGAACTGAACAATATCAATGCCCTCATCCGCATCTACTCGCGTATGGTGAGTTGTGCCTTCCTGGCCTTGTTATGCATGCCCTGCTTTCTGTTTTCTTCTATTTCAGGAGCCGTCATGATGGTTGCTGTCGTAGCTTCTATGCTGTTGCTGTTTGCAACCTATCAGGACGAGGAGGCTGCCAAGGCATCCTACTATTGCTTCGTGTTCGTAAGCATTGCCTCCATACCCTTTGTCCATATCTTCTTCTATCTGCCACTGTTGTGGCTGATGATGGCTTATCAGTTGAAGTCATTATCTTTGCGCACGTTTGGAGCATCCATCTTCGGATTGCTGACCCCTTACTGGTTCTATCTGTGCTGGTTAGTCTGGCAAAAGGACTTCACGCCGCTTGTCAGTCATTTCATGGCATTGGGGAACTTTGCAAAACTGTTTGACTTCTCCCTGCTGACAGTCAATCAGCTGGTGACATTGGCTGCTGTCGTATTGTTTGCCATTATCGGCATCATACACTATATCCGTCAGCATCACGATGACAAGATCCGTATCCGTCTGCTTTATAGTTTTTTCATTTGGACGGACCTGCTGACGATGCTTTTCCTGGTTCTTCAGCCACAGCACTACGATTTCCTCATCCGCATACTGGTGATCAATACTGCTCCGCTATTAGCCCATTTCGTAGCCTTGACGCATACGAAACTGACCAATATCGCCTTTTTTGTCATTGTGACCATCATCCTCTTTGTGACTGGATTTAACTTATGGACGTAATCATTTCTCTGCTCATCAGCTACGGCTATTGGGGCATGTTGGTAACGGCCTTTGTGGCAGGCTCGTTCTTCCCGTTCTCCAGCGAAGCGGTGATGACAGGACTCTTGGCGGCCGGCCTCGACCCTTGGCTGCTCATCATTTATGGCACCATTGGCAACGTGGCGGGCGGCATGTTCAATTATTTCATAGGACGCATGGGCAAACTGGAGTGGATTGAGAAATACCTGCATGTCAAGCAGAAAGACCTCGACAAGGCCACAAAGTTCATGGGCGGACGCGGTGCCTGGATGGGATTCTTCGCTTTTGTCCCCATTCTGGGTTCTGCCATCACCGTTGTCCTGGGACTGATGCGTGCCAATATTCCCATTTCGCTGACCAGTATTGCCTTGGGCAAATTCTTGCGTTATGTGCTGCTGGTCTATGGTGCAAACCTCCTTATTGGTTAAAAAAACTCAATTCTCAATGGTCAATTCTCAATTTTCAATTAATAGTAGTACCTTTGCAGGATAATTCATAAACAACGACAATGAAACAATTCAGACTTGTGGACAATATCTTAGGTTGGCTGGCATTTGCCATTGCTGCCTTCGTCTATTGTTCCACCATCGAACCGACAGCATCCTTCTGGGACTGTCCAGAATTTATCTCTACTGGTTATAAACTCGAAATCGGTCACCCCCCTGGGGCACCGTTCTTCATGCTGACAGCCAATCTGTTCTCCCACTTTGCCAGCGACCCCAGTCAGGTGGCCTATATGGTGAACATGATGAGTGCGCTGCTCTCTGCTGCCACCATCCTGTTCCTTTTCTGGACCATCTCACACTTGGTGCGTCGCCTGCTCATTCGTCAGGAGGACTTCTTTAAGGCTGCCTCATTGCAGGATGTCCCGCTCTATAAGTGGATAGCCATCTGGGGCTCAGCGATGGTGGGTGCACTCATCTATACCTTCAGCGACACCTTCTGGTTCTCGGCTGTCGAGGGCGAGGTCTATGCCTATTCATCGGCATTTACGGCTGTGGTATTCTGGCTGATTCTCAAATGGGAGGATCAGGCTGACCAGCCTCATGCTGACCGTTGGCTGGTACTGATTATGTACATGACGGGTCTCTCCATTGGTGTCCACCTGCTGAACCTGTTGTGTCTGCCTGCCATCGTGTTGGTATATTACTATCGCAAGTTCCCCACCGACGATCCCAAGCGCGACCTGAAAGGTTCGCTCATCGCCCTGTTCATCTCGATAGTCATCCTTGCTGCAGTGCTCTATGGTGTCGTTCCTGGCATCGTACAGGTCGGCGGCTGGTTCGAACTGTTGTTTGTCAACATTCTCGGCATGCCGTTCAATACGGGTGAGATTGTCTATATCTTCCTGCTCATCGGCATTATGGTATGGGCCATCTGGGAAACACAGTATTCACGCGCAACGTCCAACGACAAGCGCCAGAACATCGCCTTCCTCTTGGCTGTTGCCATGCTGGGTATTCCGTTCTACGGTCATGGCTGGTTGTCGGTATTCATCGGCATCGTCGTGCTGGCTGTCTTGTGGTTCGTGCTGAACTACAAGAAACAAGGCAAGGCGCTTGTTACAGCGCGTATCAAGAATACCTCGCTGCTTTGTATGCTGATGCTGATGATTGGCTATTCGTCGTATGCGCTCATCGTCATCCGTTCTGCTGCCAATCCACCCATGGACCAGAACTCACCCGAGGATATCTTTACGCTGGGAGAATACCTGGGTCGTGAACAGTATGGTCAGCGTCCGTTGTTCTATGGTCAGGCATATACCTCTCAGGTGGCTTTGGAACAGGATGGCAACTACTGCAAACCTGTCATGACCACGGGTGATCCTGTCTGGCAGCGCAAGGAGAAGGCTTCGCCTGACGAAAAGGACGAATACTTCGTGTTGCGTACCAAGGACGAGTACAAATACGCTCAGAACATGCTCTTCCCCCGTATGTACAGTTCTGCCCATCGTGCGCAGTACGAGAGTTGGATGGGTGGTGTCGACGGCCATGAGGAGCAGTATGACCGCTGTGGTGAGATGATCACCGTCAAGGTGCCCTCACAACTCGAAAACCTGCGATTCTTCATCTCCTACCAGTGCAACTTCATGTATTGGCGCTACTTCATGTGGAACTTCGCGGGTCGTCAGAACGACTTGCAGGGCAATGGCGAACTGGAGCATGGCAACTGGCTGACAGGCTTCAGCTGGTTCGACAATATGCGTTTGGGCAATCAGGACTGGCTGCCCGACGAACTCAAGGAGAACAAGGGACACAACGTGTTCTATTGCCTGCCCCTGCTGCTGGGTCTCATCGGACTCTTCTGGCAGTCGCTGGCCAAGCACCACACTCTCACCTCTAAGAACTCTCCTCAAAAAGCTAAGCGTGAGGACCAGACGGGCATTCGGCAGTTCTGGGTGGTGTTCTTCCTGTTCTTCATGACAGGTCTGGCCATCGTCATCTATCTGAACCAGACACCCTCACAGCCTCGTGAGCGTGACTATGCCTATGCCGGCTCGTTCTATGCCTTCGCCATCTGGTGTGGCATCGGCGTGGCAGCTGTCATTGAGATTGTAAGGCAGTATTTAAAGAAGGTGAATCCTTTGATTCTTGCTTCTGTGGTTTCCTTGGCTTGCCTCTTGGTTCCCATCCAGATGGCTTCCCAGACATGGGACGACCACGACCGCAGTGGCCGTTACACCTGTCGCGACTTTGGTCAGAACTACCTCATGTCACTACAGGACGAGGGCAATCCCATCATTTATACCAATGGCGACAACGACACCTTCCCCCTGTGGTACAACCAGGATGTCGAGGGTGTGCGTACCGATACCCGTGTCTGCAACCTCTCTTATCTGCAGACCGACTGGTATATCGACCAGATGCGCCGTCCGGCCTACGACTCTCCTTCCGTCCCCATTACGTGGGAGCGTATTGAGTATTGTGCTGGCACCAACGAGTATGTCACCGTTGAGCCCAGCATGAAGGAGGCTGTCCTCGAACATTATCGCGAGAATCCCGAACAGGCCCGTGAGCAGTTTGGCGACGAGCCCTTCGAACTGAAGAATATCCTGAAATACTGGGTTCGTTCCAAGAACAAGGAACTCCACGTCATTCCTACCGATACCATCTATATGACCATCGACAAGGATGCCGTGCGCAAGAGTGGCATGATGATGGCTTCCGACTCTATTCCCGACCGTATGACCATCTCGCTGGCTGGCAAGCATGCGCTTTATAAGGGCGACTTGATGATTCTCGAGATGCTGGCCGAGTGCAACTGGATCCGTCCTATTTATGTCGCTGTCTCAGTAGGTGATGAAAACTATATCAATCTGGGCGACAATACCATCACCGAGGGTCTGGTCTATCGTATCACGCCTTTCACCACGAGCAATGGTGGCAAATCCATCCCCGGTGTGAAGAATTTCGATACGAAGCGTACCTACGACAACGTCATGCACCGCTTCAAGTTCGGTGGCATCGACAAGCCTGGCATCTACCTCGACGAGACCGTCATGCGCATGTGCTACACCCATCGTCGCATCATGGCCCGCCTGGCACTCGAGCTCATCAGCGAGGGCGATACCGCGAAGGCCGAGGAGGTGCTGCGCTATACGGCCAAGCAGATCCCGTCCTATAATGTTCCCAGCAACTATTCTTCCGGCTCGCTCGATATGGCTCGTGCCTGGGTGCTCTTGGATAAGAAGAAGGAGGCTCTCAGTCTCATCAACGAACTCTGGAAGACCAGTAGTGAGTACATGAAGTGGTATTGCACGCTCAATGGTACCCGCCTCGAATCTTCTGCCAACGAAGTTGCCGTCCAGATGTACATCATGCAACAGCTCATAGCACTTGCCGACAGTTTCGACCAGCAGTGGGCCGACAGCCACATGAAGGAACTCGGCGAAATGGCTGCCGTCTACGAACAAAAGGGTGGTGAACTGGGATTCTAAGAGGTAAGATGATTATCGAGCAACCCTCCATCTGGCTACGCTGGATATATCCTAACGCGCTATGGCGTATGGACCGTCATGAGAAGGCCGTCTACCTGACCTTCGACGACGGCCCCATACCCGAGGCGACACCTTGGATCCTCGATGTGCTCAAGCGCTACGATGTCAAGGCCACCTTCTTCATGGTAGGCGACAATGCGCGGAAGTACCCCGACATCCTCCAGCGTGTCATCGACGAAGGGCACCGCATCGGCAATCACACCCACAACCATATCGGCGGCTTCAGCCATACCATCCGCGAGTACAGCTATAATGTCGAGAAGGCCAATGCCTACCTGCATACCGACCTTGTCCGTCCGCCCCATGGCTGGATGCGTCTCAGCCAGTATGCCTGGCTCTCACGCAAGTTCCGCATCGTCATGTGGGACCTCGTCACCCGCGACTACTCCAAATGGCTCACAGCCGACGACGTCCTCAACAACGTCAAGCGCTACGCCCGCAATGGTTCCATCATCACCTTCCACGACTCCCTGAAAAGCATCGACAAACTCCGCACAGCCCTCCCTGCCGCCCTCGAATGGCTCCAGTCCCAGGGCTATGCGTTCAAGGTCTTCACCTAATCATCCCTCAGCCATCTCAAAATATAAAATCCAGCTTGAGTTTATCTCAGGCTGGATTTGTTTTTTCTGAATCTGTGTTGATGTTTCACATCGAGCCCTTCGTCTAAAACGCTATCGGTCCCATTCCCATACACGACGTGGTCGTAATGGCCGTTAGGAAGGCTGTGAGTGCGGCTACTACCACCTTCACCGCAATCTCAATAAAACGATTTGTCTTCATACGATTAATCTTTTTTCTATCAAGAATTTGAGAATTTGAGAATTTTTCTCTTTCTTCAGTTCATGCGTTAAGTGCTTACTATGGGATTTTGATAATTCTCTAATTCTCTAATTCTTGACATTAAATCATTGACGTTGTTGGAATTAATTAATTACCGTCGCCGATGTCGCCGTAGTCAGGGTCGGTCGTGCCGCCGCCGTTGTTACCGCCACCGTTGTCGCCGGTGTTCGTGCCGCCGCCATTCTGCGAACCACTGTTGCTTCCGCTGTTGCCAGCGGTGCCGTTGTAGTTGTCGCTGAGGAACGTGTTGATGGGGATCTCGGTGCGGAGCGTCTCCTTGACCTTGTTGGTCTGCGGGTCCTTGACGGTCTCGATGATGATGACGTTGCGCATCTCCATGGAGCAGCGGTCTGCGAAGGCGGGACCTGCGAGGTTGTCGAGCTTGGTCGAGTCGGGCTGGAAGCGGATATGGATGGCCTTGACGATCTCCTGCGGAGTGATGCCGGCCATCTCGGCCTTCGTGATGCCCTTCTTCGACTCGGCGTAGGGCAGGAACACGCCCAGTCCGTCGAACTTCACGCCGATGCCCATTGCGAGCAGCTCGGGCAGACAGGTTGAGAACATGCGGAGGATAGCCTGGATGTCCTCCAGCTGATACTTACTGCCGTGCGCAATCATGTGCTCGGCGAAACCGCGGGTGGTCAGGGTCTTCTGACGTGCCACCTCGGGGAAATACTTACCGAATGCGGACGACTCGGTGTTCTTGTTTTGCTTCAGATTGATACCCAGAACGGGTGCATTTACTAGACTCATAACTTGAAATAACTTGGTCGAATGTTTTTAAACTTTGTCACCTACCCTCACCGTGTCCGCCAGTGTCTGCCACTCTGCCCGCCAATGTCGGGTCGACATTGCTTGAATCGTGGCCATCGATTAGGCAGTAGACCGGCACTCAGCCCGGCACCTGGTAAATCGGATGACGCTGCAAAATTACGCACTCTCGTTTTGGGGTTATCCCGAAGCTGCCCGAAGCGTCTCGAAGTGTAGCGAAACGTCTCGAAACGTCCCGAAGTGTCCCGAAACGTCCCGAAACGTCCGTCAAATCGTGTAAATCACTCAGTGTCAATGCGAAGCCACACTTTGCACCTTTAGTTACTATGTTTGCAGTCGCTAACGGATATGTCCGACTATTGAATTCACTCTCGGGGGCTGCGAGCCCCCTGCCGTTGGGCAACCCCTCGGTGTGTTTTTCATAGTTTATAGAGGAAA
>JAEEGL014588779.1_pt1 | contig 16551 bp, 10 predicted proteins | sample 9134231 | NCBI WGS metagenome assembly JAEEGL01 (sample SAMN16246548, study PRJNA631951) | gut metagenome | biome: gut microbiome; feature: rumen; material: fiber-attached | host: Bos | place: Iran: Karaj | collected 2018-10
CGCCACTAAACCCCTCCTACGAGGGGTTTTTGCTGAAACGATAATTGCTATTGAGTATATGGTATCACTAGAGCCTAAAGTATCATATGTAAAATTATTATATATCGGAGCCGCTAAACAAGGAGAGAGGACTCATCGGTTATAGTGGGTCGGTTAAGTCAGGGTCTTGATTTGGAACAGACGTTGACTCTTGCTGTCCTTGGTATTCCTCGGTCGTTCTCTCATTCGTAGATTTAGAACTACCGCTCTCCTCCAAATGATCAAATATTGTTGTTTCTTGTTTGATTCGCTTGCTTGTTTCTCGCCTTTCTCGTTCAGCCTTCTTATCAAGAGCTCTTTGTCGTTCCGCTTCTTCAGCTTCTTTCCATCTACTTTCTTTTTCTTCGTTTGACAATTCTGCAAACCCTGAGCTTAATTCGCCAGACCGTAGTTTATCTACAAATTCCTGCCTACCCTGGGCATGAGCATAAATCGGAATACGCATGCAGTTGACCGGCTCTTGTCTTAGCGATTCATTGCCCCGTTCAGCGCGGAATCTGCTGAACTGGTCGCTTAGCCTCACTCTCGTTAAAGCTCTATATCGTTTTTCCATGTCATTCCCGTCATCCGATCTCAGCCAATCTATAATCAAATCAGCATTATTTGGATCTGCTTCTTCGCCGCCATTAATCCACTTACGCACCAAATCACCTCTTCCAGACATTTGTCCTTCGCTAGACGGTTCATAATTAGATATAGCTGTCTCCAGCCTACGCTCGACATAATCTTGTTCTCGTGAAAAATCTTCAATTTTATTCTTACGCTCCCTGTTAATATAAATCGTCTTCTCGTTCTCCCATGTCTCAGCAACTTCAGCATCTGGTCGATAGAATAATTTACTTTTTACATCACCATCTCCAAGTAGTTCTCCGCGGTACTTTTTATCGACTTCCGATAGTCCATTTGAATGTAACCAATCCTGCACTTCTTCTACGTGATTATGCAGCATCATGCTTCTTTGCCAATTTCGTATAAGATCTGTCTCTGTAGGCTCTTCCATCGGCTCGTCAAGAAAATCCGCACTCTCGGCGAATTTATTAAGCGCCAATATTTCCGCTTCATACTCAGCAGTTGTCTTTTTTTCGAGCCCCTCTGGAGAAGGTGTACCATCCGCTACTTTTTTCTCTGCTCTTTTTTCATCGAGTCCTCCAACACGCGCTAGCTTGTTTGCCCAAGATTCAGCACGCCGTTTGTCAACAGGCTCAGCATCGACAGCTTGTTGCATGAGCGAATTAATTAATTCATCAAAATCCCCGCGCCCCTCAACTCCATCACGAGCCTCTACTTCATGCGCTAATTCTAGGGTATCCCTGCCTCCCGAGCCTTCATGACCATTCATAATTTCATTATAGCATAATTATTATGCTTTATTAGAATAAATTGCCGTTCATCCACCTCCTTGCTATTGACTTTCTATGATACTTATGCTATAATAAAAAGACGATTAGCCTTGAATAAAAACATCAGCCCTTCGGAGCGGTTTTAACGCTCGTATAATTAGCTTACATTATATTGACAATATGCCAATTAGTAGTATTATAAACACAAGAGTCATAAAATAAAAACAAAAAAAGGAATAAAATGTCTCCACGAAAAAACAAAGTCAAATTAACCCTTGGCGCTGCTTCATTGCTGTTGAGCCTCGGATTTATTTTGTCACCCAATAACGCCTTTGCTGCTAGTAATTCCATTTGCATACAAAACGCAATTAACAACTTTGGCGAAGAATATGTCATTTTTAATTACAAAGCATTCGTGAGCCGCTGCAACACCGCTTCTAATGGGGGCAACGGATACTCCTCCACCTACGGAATGCTAGCACAGGCTAACGTCAACGCACCAGAGTCAAACGGTAAAGAAGGTCAATTTGAAGTCGAAGCGAAACGTTTAATTTATTCCAATGCTATTGGGGACATGTGGGCTCTAATTTCTGTCGATGCGAAATATGCGAGTTTTTCTGAACAGCGTCTGAGTGCAATCGGCACAGGGGGAGATCGAAACAATTGGATAGCTGGAGACTCTACAACGGTGTCAGTTGATGCTGAATATGCCGTCTCCCATTATGTTATTCAAGACGAAGTCGCAGAAATTACCGTACCATACAATTCATGTCTTTATGGTTATGGTTGCAACCAAAGTAATCTTTATCTCTATTTTCGCCCAATAGCAAACATCCTACATAGCAATCAGCAAAAGGTAACTTACGACGAAACCGATTATAACGACGAAGATATTATTACTATAGACGAAAATCCGGGCTTACTTGAATTTGCTCATCAATTGAAGCGAGATGATGACTGGCATGATATTCAAACGCAAAACATCCCACAAGCATACAAGCGAAGTCTATATAGCGAGGACACCCTTTACGACGAAGACGATACCTGGAGCGATATTGAACTTAACGCGAATGGAGATTATACAGACATTACTAGTGCAATTGATTTATCTACGCTCGATATAAGTTCAGAAGATCCTATCAAAATATGTTCAACGGTTACTTATAAAGACACAATAAACCTCATCGGTAGTTCTGAGAGCGACAGTAGCGAAGAAAAAGATAGCACCATTTGTGTTCAAGTCATAAAAGCCAGCACGGACCCATCAGATGACCCAGATCCAGAAACAGACCCAGAGCTCGATCCACCCAGCAACGAAGAGGCGGACGATGAATCAGATTCAGACGCTCCCGAAGTTCCAAACACCGGCCTTATTACTAGTGAGAAAGATGGCGCTGACACGGCTAATATTGCTGTCGCTATCAGCAGTTTTGTAGTTATTGTCCTCGTCGCACTAAGCGTTTCTCGTAGACTATCTATTCGCTCTCGTATTCGTAAATTCTAGATGTCACCAGCAAAAAGGCTCCTTATGTTAAGGAGCCTTTATGTTATAATTTCCCCATGCGCCCGTAGCTCAGTGGACAGAGCACTGGTTTCCGGTACCAGGTGTCGGAGGTTCGACTCCTCTCGGGCGTACCATAAATATAATAATAAAGTTTGCTTTGTTCTGATATTTATGTAACTAGAGCTGAATTATTTATATTTGTTTGCAATGCTTTTCGTAATAGTAAAACATTTTTCTAGCCAGTACCCTAACTTCTCTTAACCACCCTACTTTACCACGCATCTCACTGCGAACGCATCCCACTTATTCCAAGAGCCATCCGGTGTCACCCAGTTAGTCGATGCCACACCCAACCGATACGCCTTTGCTCTATTGACCGGCGTCGCGCTCCAATATCTTCCGTAAGTGCCTCGCCCGCCGCTCGTATTATAGTTGTAATCACCAGAATAGATAAAGTTGTTCGGAAATGCCAGTAGATTGTTATTCTTTGCCATGTTATTCTCCCCACCTACGGCATTTGTTAAGCTCATGAATTCTCCACTTCCACCGCCAGTTGGCAAACGCCATCCTGCCGGGCAGATATCCCCAACCACGTTTCCACTCGCTGTTTCATATTTTCCATTTCCCGCCGTTGCCGCATACCAGCCATACATCATTCCGTAGCTATACCAAGAACTATTATCATCATTATCATCAGGCGAAGGCACCAAGCTGCCGCCTCGTTTGATGTTATTCGCATTAAATAATATTTGGTCAATACATGCACTCGAATCAGTTTTACAAAGTATAGTCGCATCATGTGACGAAAGTGCCTCACCGATAAACGTTGTAGTCGGACCATTTGTGTTAGTAGCAGTAAACGTCACCGCCGAAGGATCGAGTCTTAGATTCTCCGTCATCCAGCAATGCCCATCCGCCAATTTTGACACCGCATACACATCCCCATCACGCTCATCTCGAAGCGCCAAGTATTCTCCGGTATTCATAGTTGCACAACGAGTATTATTGAAGCTCTGCATGGTATCGGTCGTGTCCGCAGGTAGCCACACGGCATAAAGCGTAATCTGATTATTCGCGTCTGCGTCACTAGCTAATGTACTATTAGATACAACTTGATTTGGCCCATACACCGTCACGGACTCACGATTTAGTAATTTAGTTCCAGCGTTGGCATCTGCGCTCCAACCTGCGAACCCATATCCGGTTTTCGAAAAATTAGAAGCTACTAAATTAATGTTACCAGTTACTTCTTCATGCGTTACACTCGCCATCGAACCCGCATCTGCACCGTTATCAGCATAAACCACGCGATAAATTGGTTGCCACATCGCATAAAGCGTTAACGTATCGCCATCCGAAAGTTGCAACTGCGTCGCTGCGTTGTCTAACGTACCCCCTTCTGATACCACCACACCTGACCCGTTCGCCTTAGTATTCCAACCAGCGAACCTAAAATTTGCTCTTGTATATTGATTGCTAGAAGCAATAGCGGTCGCAAAATTCACATTTGTTTGGTCGACCATTGTACCAGTTCCACCATTACTTTCGTAATGAACGTTCCCTATTACATCTATAGTATCCCTAGCCACGCAACGCACGGTCTGACCACGTAACTTGGATGTGTTATTTCCAGTCATGCTTGTACCTGCTGCCCTGACCCACAAATTATACGACGATACTGAAGTATAGTTGCTAGCAGAGTTCATTCCAGTCGAATTTCCTCTATTATAGCTACTTGCTTCTTTTTGTTCGCCACTATATATATAATTAAGCGGATAGGTTCGCCATCGTTCTGAAGCAAGAACCGCCTCGCTATCTGTCTCTTGCTTTACACCTGTACCTCCATACGCTACATCAAGCGTACCTAAGTCATCAGACTTAGTATACCCTGTAGGTAATCTCCATCCCGCTGGGCAAATATCGCCATTTACTTGTGCCCCTTTCGTAGTCAAATTAAACCCACCATTTCCTGCTGTCGCTGTATGGTAGTTATAATACACTCCATAAGAATACCAAGAGCTACTAGAGTTATTTGCATTATATGACGGAATTAATTCACGATTAATATTATTGGTATTATAAAGCACTCTATCTACGCAGTCGGCATTCGCACCATTGCAAAAACTATTTGACGAAGCGGGATGCGCATTAGCTGCCGTCATAAAGTCATCTGTTGGCTTATTGGTATTTTGAGTACTAATTGTCACGTCAGGGTCCGACAAATCTAACCTCAAATTTTCCATCATCCAGCATTTTTCGTCCGCGTATTTTGCCACGGCATAAGTATTGCCATCTCTCGTGTCTGTCAACGCCGTTACGTCTCCCACATGCATTGCCTCGCAACCTCTCCAGTTCTGTAAATCGCCCGCTGACGGTATCCAATTTGCATATAGCTGCAAGCCTTCTGTTGATAGATCCCCCACCGTAATCGTCTGACTAGGCCCATAATTCGTCCCCGTGCCATCAATCTCCGTATTCCATCCTACAAACCCGTACCCAGGTTTTGAAAAATTACTCGGTGTCAACATTACATTACTGCCAGACGCCACAGACTCTTGATCTGGCATTTCGCCATCGCCATCATCCCCATTTCCGAAATAGCAAATACTTTCCATAGCACAAGACTCCAAATTCGCCACCACCTCAATCACAAAAGTGTTCGTATAAGTTCCCACCACAGTTCCCATTGGCACATTCACCCCAAAAGTTAGCTCATGTTGATTCTGGCCAGCACTGGTTGTTTTAAACAAAGTTGTTGCATTTACTGCCGAAGGTTCCGGCACTGGCAAATAATGCTCACCGCTATCAATGCTATAGCCATATCCACCACCAAGTTCATCAACTGGGATACTTTCAACCCCAGTTGGTAAAGTAAATGTCGGAATCGTATAACTATTATCCGCAGCATTCGTTAACGCGCTACTCTCTCCTATCGTTCGAATTCCAATTGTATAGCCAGCTTCGTTCGTCGTCGAAGCTGTGATAATCTGGACTTCATCATCAAACTGCCCCGGCAACAAATCCATTTCCACTAAATTAGAAGATAGTGAAATGCTAATTGTGTCTTCGGCGAAAGCCTGACAACTCATAAAACTAGCCAGAAACACAGAGAAAAAAACTACCCAAAACAATAATCCACCTCTCAAGATTTGCATGCTATTATTATAGCACAAGCAAATTAAACAAGTAATTTTAAACTCTAGTTTTCCTTCTAAATATTTAATTAGCACCGTAGTTTAAGAACAACTAGGAAAAAGAGAGCGCAATGCGTAACCCGCTTTTATTATAATTGCAACTTCTTTCACTAGGGCGCACCATTCAAGATCAGACCGCACTAAGCGGTTATTTCTTTGAACCGTTTCTCGCCAACTTTCTTCAGCCTATGTTCCAAAATTAAGCAAATTACAGTATAAATAACCGTTACAATTCCAATCGCACCTACGGGGCCAGGCTCAAACAATGCTAGCCCTACTAACGCACCCATTGTTGCGCTTGCTGCCCCAAGCGCGACAAAAGTGCAAATCATCGTACTTCGACTTTGCTTTACAATCTCCATATCATTTTCCGCATCCATTGTTGGGTATTTCAAATCCACCAAAATACCAAATATCTGCATCGACGCTGGAAGTACTACGGAACCAGCAAGTAGTAGTACCGTCTCGATAATTCCGAACTTAAACCAAATCGCCATCACTATATCACCAATCAATATCATAGGCAAAATCACAATCATCGCCATAACAATCTTCGCCCTGAGAATTGTTATCGCTGATAACGGTAGAGTTTTAAGAATGTTTATTGATTTACCTTCAAGGCTAATCATCGAAGACGTAATGTAAGTCATCAATGTCGTAAATCCCATCAACGCGAACGCGATTACTGGTGTGAGCTCTCGTATAGTTTCTATACTTAGTGGTAAATTCTCAGCCGACTCTATACTGACCAGAATATCACTCCATTTCCAGCACATCAGTCCAGTACCAATAGCAAACAGTATAATCCCAAACCCTGAATTAGTAATAAACACTGGCGTCCCAAAGAACCTATTCATTTCCTTTTTTACCAGAGCCCAAATAGGTTTTCGCTCTCGTATCTCTAATTTTTCTACATCAATCTTTTTAGCAACGCTATAATTTGTCATTTTCGCACGCGTGTTAATTTTAAAGAAGGTCTTGGCCAGAATTAAAATTCCGACTCCCGCTATTAGCACATGTGTCGCGATAAAAATACCCAGGTCTAGCGCACGAAAGTCGACCGCCATTTTCTCATATAAACCAGCCAGATAATAAATCTTCGCCATACCATCGCCCAGTTTTGCTACGCTTTCACCTATAGCAGTGGTGTTATCCATCGAGCTAGAAACGGTAAATGAGAGAATCATTATTGCCACCATTGCCACAAATGTGAATACAATCTGCACCGCCGTTCGCTTTTTGAACTTCGACGAAAACGCAGAGATAACTGCACCAATTAAACATGACAACATAATCGGAATCACCGGCATCAAAATCAGCACCAAAATCGACACCGGAATAAATGATGGCATTGTCGTTGCTCGCGTGAAATAAACTATCATCGCGGGAAGTAGGAACATAGAGTTAAACATGAGTTCAAACAAGTAGAATTTTACGAGTTTCAGCGCGACAATTTTCCCACGAGAAATTGGTAAAGTTAATAGCAAATCGTCATCTTTTGCATTGTAGAGCAGTGAACTCGATTTATAGATACCTTCAATCAGTGTCAAAACGGTCGTTATTACGATAATAAATGGCAACAGGGTAGACTCTCTTCCGACTTCGCTTAATCCATCGAACCACGAGTTCGCATAAACCCACATTATAAAAAATATCATGGCCATGAGCGTAAACGTTAATCCCGCTCCAGACGATTTGCCATCATTATTCTTTTTGACTCTAAAAATATCCATCCCCTCCGTTAATGAGGCTTTTAAGAGTATAAAGAATTGTTTCATTATTTCTCCAACTCCAAGAAAACCTTTTCTAACGATTTATCGCCTTTCACGGTTTTCATGCTGCCAACTTTTATCAATTTGCCTTTTTTTACAATCGCTACTCTATCGCAGAGTTTCTCTGCCATATCCAGAATATGCGTGGAAAAGAAAACCGTCCCGCCATTTTCAACCAAATCCTTCATCACTTCTTTCATATCAAAAATCGCCTTTGGATCTAGTCCTACAAACGGTTCGTCCATAATCAATACCTTCGGGCCATGCGCTAACGCAGATATCAATGCCACTTTTTGTTTCATACCGTGCGAAAACGAGCTAATCGGACTACCCAGTGCGTCTTCAAGTTCAAACATCTTCGCATATTTCATAATTGCTTTTTCTCGTCGGCTAATCGGCACTTCGTACATATCGCAAATGAAATTAATATAATCAATCGCCTTCATATTTTCATATAGCTCTGGATTATCCGGAATGTAAGCCATTCTTTTTTTACATTCAATCGACTCGGTTTTAATGGATTTTCCATCAATCAAGATGTCACCTTCGTCAAAATCATGTATTCCCACCATAGCTTTAATAAGCGTTGTCTTACCAGCGCCGTTATGGCCGATAAAGGCAAATTTTTCTCCTGAATTTACTTTAAAAGAAACATCGTCGAGAGCTTTTTTGTCACCGTATTTTTTTGTCACATTACGTATTTCTATCATAACATCATTATACCATAGCGTACTATCAAGCATCGTTTCTCTATACCCGTCATTGACATAAGAGGTTAACAGGGGTATAATATAAGGCGATAGGTTAATTTTTTTGTAACCTAGGAACATTTCAAAATTCAAGAAAAGGGGGGTATGAATATGTCTGTAGCGCAGACCGGCTATCCGTCCATCGATAGAGCTCATCTTCAGGGCATCGATGAGTTAATGCTGAATCCCACGATTTTCCCGATTAGTCTCCTCGCGCTCTTCATGCACATCAACCAACATGACATGGACGCAGTCGCGATTGAACGCGACGGCAAATCCTATACCCGCAGTCAGCTGAGAGACGACAGCCTCACCCTGGCCAAAGGTCTTTGCCTGCTTGGTTTGAAACCTGGTGAGGTGCTCACGATTGCTACGCAAAATCTCTACGAGGGAATCGTTCTGTCAATGGCTGCGAACGCTGTTGGTATCAGGTTTGCCTATGCTAACTACCTTGGTGAACCCGACCAGCTCATCGACCAGCTTTCAGACGAACTCAATCTCTATGAGTCCAGTGCCGTGGTAGTTTACGAGAAGTACGAACAGTTCGCTAAAGAGCTTTTTGCTCGCACTCCGAAACTGCGTCGTGTCATTAGCATTAAGCCGTCAGAGCATCGTTACGGCATCGGACACGAGGTAATCTCTGACGCTCGTTATGTCGACTATGATGCACTTAAGGCAACAGCCGAGGTGAGCGGTCTCGACATCTCGAAACTTATCGAAGAGTACAGTAGGTCCGACCAAGACGCTTTCTATCTTCAGACCAGCGGTTCAACTTCTGGTAGGCCTAAAGGATTAATCTTCGGGAACGAAGCAGTGTTTGCGGCGCTCATGTATGCCAAGAACTCAACTGGTACAAACACCCACGACAAAAACGTATCCAAAGTGCTTTGCATTTTGCCGTATCGTCTACCTTATGGATGGATGACCATTTTCGTCAATCTGATTGGCGGGAACAGAGTAGAGCTTGCAACAGGTGCATCTCCAGAAGATATCGGGCGCTACTATCGTACCAAGGCGAGCTATATCTATGGCACTCCACTCATCTTCCGAAACTTTATGGACGAGACGCCACCCGAAGCTGACTTGTCTTCATTAGTAGCATTTTTCTGCTCAGGCTTTGCTATTTCCGAAGAATGGTATCAAGAAGGTATCGCATATCTTCGGGCGCATGGAAGCAAAGGCGAGATTCGCAATAACTACGGTATTGGCGAAGCGCTATGTATCGGTACAGCTTCTGACGGCATTCCTCATCATCCAGGAACTTCCGGCAAATTCTACGTCGGTCCAGAGTGGGTTATCGTCGACGACAATGGCAACGAAACCAAGTACGACGAAGCCGGCGAAGTATTAGTAAGGTCCCGCTCGCTTTTCCGTGGCTATTTCAAGGATCCCGAAGCGACAAAGAACGCATTTGTCGAGTACAAGGGCGAAAGGTACTTTCGAACCGGTGATTATGTCAAACTTAGCCGCGATGGTTACGTTACTTTCCTCGGACGCAAAAAGCGCTTCTATCAGCCGCTCGGCGCGACCGATAAGGTAAATTGTGAGACCATCGAACGCGCTTTGCTGAAGGAAATCGACATCGTCAAGACCTGTGCCGTGGTTATCTACTCTCCAGATGGTAAGCATGAAACCAGCAAAGCCTTTGTTGTTCCAAGGAGGACGAAATCTCCCTCTCGCACTCTCTATGACGAGCTAATCGAGAGAATCAAAAAGACATTGCTCCCGTACCAGCTTCCTTCCGACATAGTTTTTCTTGATCAACTTCCGGTTATGAAATCCGGGAAAATTGACTACACATTACTTCAGTCTATGTGTTAATCAATCGACCGCTCGAGCCATCGGGCGGTTTTTTCTAGTGTTTTTTTTATGATTATGCTACAATTATCTTAACAGAAATGTCATTTAGGAGGTTACATGAAACTAATTACCGTATTGCTTATTGCGGTCGCTGTTCTAGCGGTTTTAACTGGCTTTTCTATTTTATGCGGCGCCACTAAACAATCACGCACGAACGGCTTTTGGTTTTTTATCGCCACATTAGGCGCAGCGGTTTGGTCTATAGCTATCGCTATATTCCTTACACTTCCTTCCTCCGCCTCCGATTCTGCCCCTGCGCTCGTAATTAGTGTCATATCCGGTATTACATTAACCGACGTCGCTCTATTAGGCTATACTGGTTGGTCTAGCGGGCGTAACAACAAGATAATAATTGGCGTATTTGCTTTATTTGGGGCGGCACTCTGTGCATTGCTAGCTAATCAGCCCGAATTATTCTATTCGCATTTCACCTTTGGACAAGAATACAACACGATCCATACGACTCGCACCTGGTATTTTTATGCACTTATTGCCTTTTTCACGGCTATTTCCTTGGTTTATTCAGGCTTTCTCTCGAAAACCATCAAACGCATTAAAAACCATGGCGCTAAAAACGGCTTAAAGATTTTTCAAGCTGGTCTCTCCGTTGGCGGTATCCTTGCCCTTATCTTTGACTTATTGTTGCTAACATCTCAGCCTCAACTCGCCTGGATTGGTCCAATGGCGGTCAGTATTTCCATTATCACGTTCTACTATTCTGTCGTGAAATACCGCATTCTTGCGCTTTCTGGTAAATGGATTGAAGTTCTTTCTTACATTATCCTTATTGCTGCTGGAGTGATCGTCTACACGCTTGTCTTCTATGCTATTTTCACCTCACTTTTCCGTGTTGCAAGTCCATCAATAGAGATACTCTTGCTTAACTTTATTATGGTGGCAATCTTACTATGTCTTATGCCAGCGCTTCGCGAGATTTCCTCAATGTTAAAGACTTTATTCCCAACGCGCTACATAGATATCGGTTACGCTACGCACAAAATCCTCACCATTAAACGTGAACATTTAGACTTAAAAGAGCTCGCAGGATTTCTAGCAACTCAGATGAAAATAGATTACTTCGCATTCTTAATTAACGGCAAAGTCTACGGCTCAAAAACAACATTTCTAACTAGCGAAGAACTCGTAAAAATAAGCAAGCTCAAACACCCAACAAAAAATATCTGGCAGACTCAACCAGACGAGAGTGCAGATAGCCCGGTCCGTATTGCTACGCTCGTAGACACCAAAGGCGAGGTGTTTGGTCAGGCTCTGGTCGGACGATCAATTACTGGACATGCACTCGAGCACCGCGATTTTATCCAAATAGAGATGCTGATCAATTTGTCCGCTTCGGTTATCGGAGGGAACAAAGGGCTATAATCTTATTCCTTGACATTTTTATATACCTGGTATATACTAAAACTGTACAGATATTGACCGGCCCTAAAGGGTCGGCCGTTTTAGTATAGAATAGCAATCAATAGAAAGGAAAACATGGAAGGACTCGACCTCAAACAAATGACAGCGATGGTCAAAGTTATCGCCGAAGAAAAGAACCTCCCTGAAGAAACTGTTCTTGACGTAATCCAGATGGCAATCGCTGCCGCCTGGCGCAAGGACAACGGAGATAAAGACATGGACGTCCGCGCCGTTTTGAACGTTAATACTGGCAAAGCTGATGTCTTTATTACGCGAACAGTTATTGAAGATGGGCTCGCTTATAACCCATCTACAGAAATCCCTCAATCCGAAGCTAAAAAAGGCGCTAAGGTTGGCGACACTGTAGAAGAAAAAATCGCCGTCACCGGCTTTGGCCGCGTTGCCTCTCAGACTGCCAAGCAAGTTGTCATCCAGCGCCTACGCGAAGCTGAACGCGAAGCAGTTCTCGCTATGTACGAAGACAAAATTGGTACAGTCGTAACGGGCATGGTTTTGCGCGTCGATAAAAATATTGTCCGCGTCGACCTTGGTCGCACTGTTGGCATTATGCCGCGTTCAGAACAGATTGAAGGGGAATATTACACGGTTGGCTCCCGTATCAAAGTTTACATCAAAGATATTGAGCGCTCTGAACGTGGCGCTAGCCTTTTGCTTTCGCGTGGCTGCCCAGAGTTCATCGAATACCTCTTCCGCCAAGAAGTTCCAGAGATCGAGAATGGCACAGTCGAAATCCGCGGTATCGCTCGCGAAGCTGGTCGTCGCACCAAGATTGCCGTTATGTCTACAGTTCCCGGCGTCGACCCTGTCGGCACCTTCGTAGGTGGCCGCGGTGTTCGCGTGCAAGCAGTCATGAACGAAATAGGCGATCGTGAGAAGATCGATATCGTCACTTGGTCCGACAATGCCTCCGAATACATTCGTGAAGCTCTTTCTCCAGCGGAAATCTCCAAGGTTGAGATTTCTGGCAAGAAAGCCAAAATTTACGTCACTGAAGATCAACAATCCATCGCCATTGGCCGCCAAGGCCAAAACGTTCGTCTTGCCAGCAAACTTACTGGTTACGATCTCGACATTCAGCTCGCTAAGGCCCCTGAAAAGAAGAAAAAGAAGAACGTCGAAGATTCTCTTCTTTCCGCCCTTGAAGACGCCGAAGCCGACGTTTAAAATGAAAAACCGCCCCATCGGGGCGGTTTTTGAACCATCCTTGAAGACTTCAGAACACTTTTGCGATATATACAGGCCATCCCTGAGAGGGCGGCATCAGCTCTTCGACCAGCTTCTTGAGCTCTTCGATTTTGTCATAATGCATGAGGACAAGCTTCATTGTCGGGTAGTTGACGAGCAGATGTTTTAAGTCCTCAGCCGTTTCACTGAAATTCAGATGTCGTTCTTCTTTCCGTGTTACAACGTCCAGATAGAACTCAATCGGCGGATCATTACGAGCATTACATTGGTCGTCACCAATTATGTTCTTTAGGAACTCCACATAAGGGCTTAGCTGGTTGGTGTCGCCAGAATAGACGACGAGCGATCCATTGATGTTCATGGCAAATCCACTTGCGCCACTCAGTCTCAGGCTATGCGATGTTGGTATCGTCCTGATGAACCATTCCGGTGATAGCATTTTGTTAAGCGGTTTGCCATTCTTATCACGGAATGCATATGTTGATCTGTAACTATCGAACGACAACAGTTCATAGACTTTACCACCATAGTATTTGTCACATGGCAGCGACTTCAGACCTCCTGTCTCCAGATGCATCACGGTTTCCTCGCGAATCATTTCGTCCACGATTATAGTCAGTGGTGAGCCATGAGAATATAGTCTGACATCGAATGCTAACTTACCGATTCCTGATACATGGTCGTAATGGTTGTGGGTCAAACAAATGTAGTAACGTTTGAGATTTGGCATCGTTCGAATCAGGCCCGCAGCTGTATACGCATTTAAAAGCGACATATCGAGAAACACGATAGTCTCGTCGTCTGGGCAGAAAAATGCGTTCGTGTGTGATTCTGACGCTCCGTTCATGGTTCCAAAGAACTTCAGTTTTGGTTCAAAACTATTGAAAAGTTCGCTCATGCTCACCCCTCCTTCAATAAGATTATACAATTATAACATATTCTATCAATTTACGCCACTATTGACAGTTTGACAAATAAAAGATAAAATAAGAACAATTATTTCACTTGTATAATAATCATTAACTAAAGGAATTTATGAATCAATCTGAACAAGAGCGTCGTGCGCGTCTTATGAGGCAAGGTGCCGAGCGCCTTCCCGACATAAAGAAGCGTTTTGAGGAAGCTCAGAAAAGGAATTTTAACAGTAATTTTGCACCAGGCGGTAAGGATGCTAAGCTCGTTAACCAGCTAGTAAAAACTAAGACCACTAAACAAGCCAAGGCTACCAAAGCCCCAAAAGCTAAGACTGCCAAACAACCAGCAGCTAAGACTGAAGCTGACAAACGTAAAGTAAATCTTTCTGTTTCCACTCGCAAGGGTGAGATGGTTCATCACCAACGTATGCTTAGTCAAGACGTCAACGCTCAAGCTACCCAACATATTATCGGTATTCCAGTCAACAAATCTCGCTACAATGGCTATAACGGACAACAAGTCACTAACGCCATGCTTAAAAAGGCTCGCCCCGATCCAGATGCCGTTCGCATTATTCCAATAGGCGGTCTTGGCGAAATTGGTATCGGCAAAAACATGACTATCATCGAATACAGAAATGAGATGATTGTTGTTGATATGGGTGTACTCTTTGCAGATAATGATTATCCTGGCGTTAACTACCTTATCCCAGATATTAAATATCTAGAGGATAACAAAAACAACGTAAAAGCCATCCTCTTTACCCACGCTCACCTTGATCATATCGGCGCTTGCCGTCATCTTCTTCCAAAGTTCAATCCAACTACACCAATCTACGCGACTGAATTTACCATTGGGATGATTAAAAAACAAATGTCAGAGCTTGACGATGAACCAGATCTAAACTATATTACCGTAGACCCATTTAAACATGAACAGATTCAAGTCTCCGAACACCTCTCTGTCGAATTTATTCACACTCTGCATTCCATACCAGGAAACACCGCCATTGTCGTTCGCACTCCAAATGGCGTAATTTACCTATCCGGTGACTGGCGCCACGAAGCTAACCCGGTTGGTATACAGACCGACTACGAGCGCATTGATGAAATTGCTCATAGTGAAGGTATCGCACTTCTCGTCAACGAATCCACTAATATCGATTCGCCAGGTAAGCACCCTCACTCCGAGTTTGACGTCGGTGAGAATCTTGGTAAAGTTATGGACAATTATTCGAACGGACGCGTTATTGTTTCGTGCTTCTCTTCGCAGATTGGACGCATCGAGCTTATTCTGAAAGAGGCTCATGCTCGCGGTCGCAAAGTTGCTTTCTCTGGGTTCTCTATGATTAATAACGTTGAAGTCGCTCTTCGCGCCCATGCTATTAAGGTTCCTAAAGACACCATCATGAAGATGGAAGACATTATTAAGCTCCCAGACGAACGCATCTGTATAGTTTGTACCGGGTCTCAAGGAGAGCTTAATGCCGTACTTACCCGCATGATTACCGGTGCACACAAATACATCAAAATTAAGCCAACCGATACCATTGTCTTCTCATCAAACCCAATTCCCGGCAATGAGCCACATGTTGTTTCTACAGTAGGTGGTTTATTGCGCGAAGGAGCAACGGTTGTCCAAAACGGCAAAACTCATTTAACGAATCTCGGACCTCTTCATCTTTCTGGTCACGCCTACTACGAAGACCATGTTGAGTTCGTCACGCGTCTGCAACCAAAGAATTACATGCCGTATCACGGTGAGTTTTATATGCTCGAGCATAACGCGGAGATGGCAGAAAACGTTATTGGCATTCCGCGCGAAAATATCATTCTTTCCGACGATGGTGACGTCGTAGAACTCCGCAAGGATCAGACTATTCATAAAAACGGACGCATCTACGTTGGTAATAAACTTTACGACGACGCCGATCAGCCAGTTCACGAAGCAGTAGTAAAAGATCGTATTCACATTTCTCGCGAAGGTATTTTTGTCATTGTTCTCACTATGAGCAAAAAAACCGGACGCCTTATTAAAACTCCTGACATCATTTCTCGTGCCTTTATTTATCTCGACAATTCCGAAGAACTAATTGGTAAAATCCGTCACTATCTCCGCGCTAAAACCGATAAGTCTATTTCTACAGACCCAGAACTGAAGGTCCTAAAAGAAGAAATCAAAGAGGATATTACGCATATTCTTTACGATGCGACTGGGCATACGCCAATTGTTATTCCAGTCATTAATAAAGTCTAATTAATACCTAAGCTTCCAAAAATAAACCCTAGCTACCTACCGCAGCTAGGGTTTATGCATTATAAGAAAACCACCTTGACACAAATAATAAACATAAATATAATAAAACACGTAGAGTAAAGGGTTATAAACAAACACATATCAACGTTAAAATATTATGTGTTTTTGACATAAAGCAATAACGTTAAGATTGCCTTATGCCAAAGCACAAAAAATTGGGAAGGTCATAAGTTCTAAGCTAAAATGTTCGGTCAGCTCCACAAGACTGCTACCATACGTAAGCTTTTCTATACTTTA
>JAEEGL015151712.1_pt1 | contig 16551 bp, 16 predicted proteins | sample 9134231 | NCBI WGS metagenome assembly JAEEGL01 (sample SAMN16246548, study PRJNA631951) | gut metagenome | biome: gut microbiome; feature: rumen; material: fiber-attached | host: Bos | place: Iran: Karaj | collected 2018-10
AAAGCGCAAATCGGTACGGGATTTTTAGGCATTTTGCCATATTTCCACGCCTTTGCCATGTCCACTTCTTTTAATTTGCCGTTTCTTCTTGGCGCCTGGGTATTGCTCTTTCCCAAGCCGCCCAAGCCGGAAGAGCTTTGCAAACAAATAGTAGCCAAATCACCTAAATCAACCACAGAAATGATTTATTGCGGCGTTGAGGTGCTCTTTCAGCGCTTGGCCGATTTCCCCGATGTGGAAAAGTATCACCTTGGCGGCAAATTGGGGCTCTGTGTCTCCGGTGCCGGCCCGCTCCACAGCTATGTGCGCGAGGCTTTTGAAGCTAAAGTGCCCGGTGCCCGCCTGGTAGAAGGCTATGGACTCACCGAGGCCAGCCCGGTTGTCTGCGCCGGCCCGTTTTATGGCAAAAACAAGCCCGGCAGTATCGGCTTGCCATTTGTTGGCACCGATTGCAAAATAGTGGATATCGCCACTGGCGAGCAGGAATTGCCCCCCGGTCCGGATAATGTCGGCGAGCTTATTGTTCACGGCCCGCAGGTGATGAAGGGCTATTTGCGCCAAGATGATGAAGGGCGCGATCTCCGCGAAATTGATGGAAAAATTTGGCTTTATACCGGCGACCTCGGCTATATGGACGAAGAGGGTTCCATCTTCCTTTGCGATCGTAAAAAGCAGCTCATAAAACACAAGGGCTATAGTGTTTTTCCAAAAGAAGTAGAGACTTTGGTGGGGCAGCATCCGGCTATTAAAGAGGTGGCGGCAGCCGGTATTCCCGACAGAACCACTAACGAGCAAATAAAAGCCTGGGTGGTTTTAAAGCCGGAATTTGTTGGCAAAGTCACAGAGGAAGAAATTAAGGATTGGTGCAAACAAAATATTACTCATTATAAAGTTCCGCGTTATATAGAGTTCCGCGATTCTCTGCCCTGTAATGCGGTGGGTAAAGTAATGCGCCGGGAATTACAAGAAAATGATCCTTTATATATTGAATATTATAAACAAAAATAAGGAGGTATCTTGATGAAAAAGTCTTTTACGGTATTGCTGAGTGCGCTTATGCTTACGGCCACTTCTCTTACGGCTTGTAATAGTAAAAAGGCCGAGGCTCCGGCGGCTCCGGCGTCCCAGGTAGCAGCTCCGGCAGTGGCTCCTGCTCCGGCTCCGGCAGCTCAGGCTACCGATTCCGCCAGCGATAATGTTGCCCATTGTGCCGATGGCAGTGTTTGCCCAGTTGAATGAGGAGATAAATATGAGTGATTTCAATATATTAGTTGCAGGTAAAAGTGGCGCCGGCAAGCAGCCGAGAATCGATGCTTTGATTGAGATGTATGGTCTTAGCCAGCTCTCTACCGGCAATATCTTTCGCTTTTATTTAAAATTATTAGATGGTATTAACGGCTTGCCCAGCCGTGAAGCTATTTGGGATAGTGCTGAAAATTGGTTTATAGAAGACGACAAAATAGCCGCTATGATAGAGCCCTTGTTGGCCGGCCATGATGTGGCGGTTAATGACGCTGTTTTAGCTCTAAAAGTGCAATATTTTGTTTTGCAAGGCCTCTTTGTGCCCGACCAAATCACCAATGAGCTCTTTTATGCTGCTTTTGCCAAAAAAGGCTTTAAAGGCTGCGTACTTGACGGCTATCCGCGCACCGTGCAGCAGTGTGACTTTTTGCTGGATACAGTAAAAAAAGCCGGCACCGAAATAGCCTTTATTCTACTGGTGGATGCCGAGGATGATAATATTATAAAGCGCCTTACCGGCCGGCGTATTTGCAGCGATCCTAATTGTGCCAAAGTATATCACTTGCAATATAATCCGCCCAAAGACGGCCGTTTTTGCACTGTGTGCGGAGCTGAGGTTTTGCAACGCGGCGATGATACCGAAGAAAAAATAATCAAGCGCCTGCAGGAGTTTAGAGACAAAGCCAAACCGGCTGTCGATTATCTGGTGAGTAAAGGGCTAAAGCTGGCGGTGGTGCCGGGTAATTTGCCGAAATTTTCGCCGGAGGCTGTGCTGGAAAGTGTTAAAGAGGGCATAGCCGCTGCCGGAATTAAGGTTTGATATATAATAAGGCTACCGATTTTTTGTAAAGCAACTAGCTGAAATTTATAGATAAAATAAATATAAGTAAGAATATATAAAAATGAACAGCAACACCATTTTAATCAATGCCATCAGTCAGGAACGCCGCGTAGCTTATTTGGAGAGCGGGACTCTGGCGGAATATTACAGCGAGCGTCAGGACGAGCATACGGTGGTGGGCAATATTTATAAGGGCAAAGTAGTGCGTGTATTGCCCGGTATGCAAGCGGCTTTTGTCGATATCGGCCTGGATAAGGCGGCCTTCCTTTACGCTGCCGATGCCATGAAACAAACCTCTGTGCGAGACGAAGAAGACGGCGGTCGTGAGAGCAATGACTTGCCGCTGGATATGCCCTCTATCGGTGAGCTGGTAAAACCCGGCCAGGAACTTATTGTGCAAATTAAAAAAGCGCCAGTTGGTACCAAGGGCGCGCGCATTACCACGCATATAACTCTCCCGGGGCGTTTTTTGGTGCTCATGCCGGAAACCACCCATGTGGGGGTGAGCCGGCGCATTGCCGATGATGCCGAGCGCCAGCGGCTGAGAACGCTTTTGGAAGAAGTAAAAGGCGAGGATCAAGTTGGCCTTATTGCCCGTACAGTGGCCGAAGGAGTTTCGCGGGAAAAGCTGAGTGCCGAAATTAAGATGCTTAAAACTATGTGGGAGAGTATCAGCCAAAAGGCCTTTTATGCTCCGGCGCCCAGCTGTATCCACGAAGATCTCGATTTGGTGCTTAGGGCAGTGCGCGATATTTTGGATGATAATGTAAATCAGGTAATTGTCGATAATCCCATTGAGTGTGAGCGCATTGAACACTTTGTGGAGATGATTGCCCCGGCCAAGCTCAAGGCTGTTAAATATTATAGTGAAATTATGCCGCTTTTTGACCGCTATGGCGTGGAAAACGAAATCGAACGGGCCATGGATCACAAGGTTTGGCTCAAAAGCGGCGGCTATATCGTTATCGATCCCACCGAAGCGCTCACGGTTATTGATGTCAATTCCGGCAAATTTGTGGGCCATAGCAGCCTGGAGCAGACAATTACCCAAATAAATGTTGAGGCGGCCAAAGAAATAGCTTTGCAACTTAGGCTACGCAACATTGGCGGCATTGTGATTATCGATTTTATCGATATGGAAGAAGAGTATAACAAAGAGCGCGTTTTGGTGGTGCTGGAGGAGGCTTTAAAGCGCGACCGCTCGCGTAGTTATGTTGTCGGCATGACCGAACTTGGCCTCGTGCAACTTACCAGAAAGCGCTATCAGGAGCCTCTGGGCACGGCAGCCACCGAGCCTTGCCCGCACTGTTTGGGAACCGGCCGGGTAAAGACGATCACCACGATTGTGCACGAAGTTTTTCGTTCTGTGCAACGTTATTTGCTTAGTGCCGATTGTTCGGCTATCTTGGTAAATGTGAATCCGGCGGTGGCCGATTACCTCTATGAACAAGAGGAGGAAGCCGTTGGAATATTGGAAGAAATGACAGGTACTGAAATAATTTTCGTGGCCCGCGAAGGTTACCACGAAGAGCGTTTTGATATTGTTGGCACACCAAAACGGAGCGAAGATTGATGACGCAGGCAGGCGAAAATAAAAAAGGGATTGAGCGGCGCAGAGCCAAACGTTATGAAATTAATCACCAATTTCAAAGCGTTGATGAATTTTTGCGCGAATATGCCATGAATGTTTCGGCCAGCGGTGTTTTTATTCGCACCGAAGAGCCGTTGCCTGTTGGTACTAAAGTAAAACTGCGTTTTACCGTGGTGCTGGATGATTTTGAGACCATAGAGGGCGTAGGGGTAGTAGCCCGCAGTGTACCTGTCGGCGGCCCGGAAGCGGCGGGCATTGGCGTTGTTTTTACATCGCTTACTCCGCACAGCCGCGAGGTTTTAAGCCGCCTGTTTATTAAAAACGGGCAAGATGGGGCAGGGAAAAATGGCTAAACCGCTGGCTGTTTGTGTTATCGGCGCCGCCGGGCGCATGGGTAAAACGCTTATTGGCGAAATTGCCCGCACGCCTGATAAATATATTTTAAGCGGGGCTTTGGAACATAGCGCTTCACCATTTTTAGGGCAGGATGCCGGCACAACGGCCGGGATAGAGCCTTTAAAAATTAAAATTGGCTCTAATCCCGAAGAAGCTCTTAAAGGCGCTGATATTGCTATAGATTTTAGCGCTCCAAGTGCTTTGAAGATAACCGCTGCCGCGCTTAAAGCTCAAAAATGCCCGCTGCTTTTAGCTACCACGGCTCTTTCCGCTGCCGATGAAGCGGCTTTAAAAGAGCTGTCACAAGAGACGGCCGTTTTGGCGGCGCCTAATTTTAGTCTCGGTATTTACGCTTTGCGGCGCGCCGTCAAAGAGGTGGCCAGGCTTTTGGCCGATAAAGGCTTTGAAGCCGAGCTTTTGGAGATACATCACAAACACAAAAAAGATGCTCCTTCCGGCACAGCCAAGCTGCTCATAAATGATTTAATTGAGAGCGGTATTGCCGGGGAAGCCGTTTATGACAGAGCCGGGAAGAGCGGAGCGCGTGAGGCTGATTCTCTGGGTGTTGCCGTGCTTAGAGGCGGCGATGTGGCCGGCGAGCACAAGGTTTACTTTTTGGGCGAGGGCGAGCGTTTAGAACTTGCTCACTTAGCTTCCGGAGCCCAGCTCTTTCCGCGCGGGGCTTTAAAAGTAGCTCTTTGGCTTATTCACCAAAAACCGGGCCGTTACACAATGGACGATTTTTTCGGAGCCTGAAATGAAAATTCTTTTGCCCCTGTTATTAGCTATTTTTACAGCCGCTCAGGGGCAAGTAGTGCCGACAAAGAGCAAAAAAGAGGAGCCTATTCCCTTCCGCTGCGATCGCATGGCTATGGATGGCAAAAATTATAGCGTGAGCTGTCAGGGCAATGTGCTCATTAAGTATGATACTTTGCTCCTTTGCTGCGACACTTTCAGTGCCAGGGCCAATAAAGATTGGGAGTGGCAAACTCTCGATTGCAAGGGGCGCGTGCGTGCTTATATGGACGACCGCTGGCTCTGGGGTGATGAGGGGCGCTATTTGGTAGGCGATGAAAAGCTGGAAATCAGCGGGGATCCGCTTTTAAAACAGGGGCGCTCTTGGTTTACCGGCAGCAAAGTTGAAGTTTACAGCAAAACCCAAACCGTGCAGCTCATAAAGCCGCGCGGTACATTGGCCCGTGATGTGGATACCGGCAAAAGGCCCAAAGTTAATGCCAAAAAGTTGCCGGCTACCTGCCCGATCCCCTTCCGCAGTGCGGAAATTAACAATCTTCCAACCGATGGCCATAGCGATGAGTGAAAATGCCATAGATGCCTCTAATTTGTTGGAAGCCCGGGATTTGGTAAAAAGCTACAAGGGACGCCGGGTGGTTGATGGTGTCTCTTTCAAAGTAAAGACTGGCGAAGTGGTGGGCCTTTTGGGCCCTAACGGTGCCGGCAAATCCACCTCTTTTAATATGGTTATGGGTCTGGTGCGCCCCGATGCCGGCACCATTATGCTTGGCGGTAAAAATCTAACAAAATTGCCACTTTATAAGCGGGCGCGCGCCGGTATAGGCTATCTGGCCCAGGATCCGTCTGTCTTTCGCGGGCTCACTGTGCGCCAGAATTTTATGGCTGTACTGGAGCGCAGCAAGCTCTCTTACAAAGAGCGCCTGGCGCGGGTTGAAGAAATTCTTTCTTCATATTCTCTAAGTCATGTGGGCGATAATTACGGCCTTAGGCTTTCCGGCGGTGAAAGGCGCCGCGTGGAGGTGGCCAGAGTGCTCATTCCCCACCCGTCACATGTGCTTTTTGATGAGCCGTTTGCCGGTATAGACCCCATTGCTGTTAAAGAAATTCAAAATATAATCATGGAGTTACGCCAAAAGGGCCTTGGCGTTCTTATTACCGATCACAATGTGCGTGAGACCTTGCACATTTGCAATCGGGCTTATTTAATTACCGAGGGGCGTATTTTTATGGAAGGCACGCCGGCGGAAATTGCCGGTAATGTGCAGGCGAGAAAGGTCTATTTAGGTGAGGAATTTAGGCTTGATTAAACTGCCTAAAGGGGTAAAATACCCGGCTATGAAAAGGTACGTCATGTATTTTTGCGGAGTGCTGGAATGGAAATAAAGCTTCAGCAACGTCTTAGCCAGCAAATGGTTATGACGCCGCAACTGCAGCAAGCTATTAAGCTCATGCAAATGACTTCCACCGAGCTCGAGGCTTTTATAGAAGAGGAGCTTTTGGAAAATCCGGCTCTGGAGCGCATGGAAGAAAATCAAAATGAGCCGCTTGCCGCCGAATGGAATATGGGTCTGGAAGAGGAAAACCAGGCTTTAGCAGGCGAGGAAACGTCTTCATCAGAGCATAGTGGCGAAGAAGAGTCTTTTGTGCCCGGCGAAGGCGGTGGCAGTGGTGACGAAGCTGCCGCTTCCGAAGAAATCAGCGAAAAGCGCATGGCCGAGGATATCGACTGGGAAAGCTACTTAAATACCGGCAATGCCATTTTGCCGCCGGCAGCCGGTGAGGGCAGCGATTATAACGAAGTAAGCTCTTTTGAAAATTATATAGGCGGCGCTATTTCTCTCGCTGACCATTTGGAATGGCAAGTTAACGTGAGCTCCGATTTTAGCCCGGAAGAGCGGGAAATAGCCGGGCGCATTATCGGAGCTTTGGATGAGCGCGGTTATGCGCCGGCTGACATTGTCGATGCTGTGGCTGCCGATCTTTCCTGTTCGCCTGATTTTGTTCAGGCGGTACTTTTTAAAATACAGGATTTGGACCCGACCGGTGTTGCTGCCCGCAGTTTGGAAGAGTGCCTGACTACACAGGCCAAAAGTTTTGGTATAAATAATGATATTGTTTATGCCATTATTGACAAATATCTGGAAGAAGCTTCTAAAGGTCGCACTTTACAAATTGCCAAAGAACTCAAAGTAAGTGAAGGCGAGGTGCGTAAGGCGCTTAAACAAATTTCGCGCCTTGAGCCCTGGCCGGCCCGCAATTTTTCTTATACGCCGGCGACGGCAGTGCGCCCGGATTTAACGGTGATACGCAATAGTGCCGGTGAATACGAAGTTAGTGTGGAAGGTAATAGTTCTCAGCAATTATGCCTCAGCGGCTATTGCAAAAATCCTATTTTTAAAGATAACGCGGCGGCCAAAGTGTATCTTAAAGAGCGCATCGGACGGGCCAAATGGTTAATAAAGAGTATATATAACCGCGATAATACGTTGCGCCTGGTGATGGAAACCATCATAGCTTTTCAAAGCGACTTTTTTGCAACCGGCGATATCAAGACGCTAAAGCCGCTTATTCTAAAAGATGTGGCCGATCAACTGGAGATTAGCGAATCCACAGTTTCCAGAGCTACGGCCAATAAATATGTAGAGACCGAGCATGGAATTTTCCCTCTAAGACTCTTTTTTAAAACCAGTTTGGCATCCAGTGCCGGCGATGATGTTTCCACCGAAGGAGTGCGCCAAACTATTGCCGAGCTCATAAAGGGCGAGGACAAAGCCCATCCCTTGTCCGATCAGCAACTGGTGGATATTTTGCAAAAAAAAGGTATTGCAGTGGCCCGGCGTACTGTAGCCAAGTATAGGGAATCTTTAAATATTCCCTCGACATCTGTGCGCAAAAGAGCTATTAAATAAGTGGCGGGACAGAAATTTCCGGCGGCGCTGTTGGAGCGGAAGAGATGATGAAAATCCCCAAAGAGAGCACATACGCCAAAGTGCTGGAAAATAATAAATATTACAGCCACTTGCAAGTTTTATGCGCCCACTCCGCTTTGGATAGAGAGGTTATCTCTTTGGCTGTGCGCCGCGTTGGCTTGGCTCTGGCCGGCTTTTTAAACTCTTGTGAAAAAGGTTCTATCTGGCTTCTGGATCGCGATGAGCTGAATTATTGGGCTTCAAAATATAACGAGCCGCAAATTATCAAAAATTTTGCCAATAAAGCTCAGCCGGCTTTGCTTATACTCTGTGAGGAAGAGAGTGCTCCTGATTGCCTGGTGGCCGCTCTTAGCGAGCAGGATATTCCCCTAGTGGCCACCGATATTTCCTGCCAGGAACTGGCGCAATCGCTGAGCTGGCAACTTGGCAAATGGTCTTCGCCGCGTGATATGACTCATGGCACCTTGCTGGATATTTTCGGCGTTGGAGTGCTTTTAAAGGGCAAGAGCGGTATCGGTAAGAGCGAATGTGCTCTGGAGCTCATTATGCGCGGCCATCCGCTGGTGGCCGATGATGTGGTGGATCTCACTTTAAGAAGCGACCATGTAAATGGCTCCAGCCCGGAACCTGTTAGAAATCTCTTGGAAATACGCGGCCTTGGCATTGTTAACGTGCGCGACCTTTTTGGCATTATTGCCGTGCGCGACAGCAAAAAGATAGATATGGTGATTGAACTCACCGAGTGGCAGCCCGGCCAAATGGTTGAGCGCCTGGGTGTTGAAGAAGAGCAAACAGAGCTTTTGGGAATATCTCTGCCTTATTTGGTTATACCTGTGCGCCTGGGGCGTGATTTAGGCTCTATTATCGAAGTGGCCGCCAGAAATCTGTTGCTCCGCCAGGCCGGTATTAATACGGCTCTGGCCTTGGAAGAACATCTTGATGAGATAATTGCCCATAATAAGGAATACGGAGAATAGATGAATCCTCTAAAAATAATAATAATTAGCGGAGTTAGCGGTTCGGGAAAATCCACGGCCATTAAGGCTTTGGAGGATCTCGGCTACTACTGTGTGGATAATTTGCCGGGCATTCTTATTGAAGATGTTTTGCAAGTGGCCGAAGATGAGGGCCATTACAAAGTGGCTTTTGGTATTGATGTGCGCGATGCTAACCATATTCCCAAGGTGCCGGGGCTGATTGATACTTTGCTGAAAAAAGGCCACCAGGTTGAGGTCATCTTTTTGGATTCCGGCGATGAATTTTTAGTGCGCCGCTTTAGCGAAACGCGCCGCCAGCATCCCATGGCCAAAGACGGCGATTTACTTAGCGCCATCACCAGAGAGCGCCATCTTTTGGAGCCCATTCGCCAAAGAGCCACTAAAATTATTGACACCAGTGGGCTCACCATTCATGAACTAAGAAAATATATTAATGATTTTATTGGGAAAAATAGTTCAAATGGCAGTGATATCGCTATTTCGCTTGTGAGCTTTGGCTTTAAAAACGGCCTTTTGGCGCAAGCCGATTTAATTTTTGATGTGCGCTTTTTACCCAACCCTTATTTTGTGCCGGAGCTTTCTCCTAAGAGCGGCCTTGATGATGATGTTTTCCATTATGTCATGGATAACCCCAAGACAGTAGAGTTTTTGGAGCATCTTTCTAAGCTGTTATTATTTCTTATTCCGCAGTATATTGCCGAAGGAAAGAGTTATCTTACCATCGGTATTGGTTGTACCGGGGGCAAGCATCGCTCGGTTTCTATTGTGCGAGCGCTAAATAAAATGCTTTTGGAGCATGGTTACCAAAATGTAATGCGGCATCGTGATTTGCCAAAAAGTGTTAATAAAGCCGCCGAAGTGAGTGGCTAGAGGAGGGTAAAGATGATAGGTGTGGTTATTGCTGCTCATGATAAGGTGGCGGAAGCGCTTTTGGCGGCGGCAGCCAGTGTATTGGGGGCTATAGACCATGTGCAGGCCATCACTATTGACCCTCGTGATGATGCCGCGATGATTCAGGAAAAATTTAAAGCCAAAGTTGAAGCGGCCTCGCGTGATGGCGGCGTGCTTATTTTAACCGATATGTTTGGCGGCACGCCGTCAAATATCGGCCTGACTTTGCATGATGGCCAAAATATAGAGCTGCTTACAGGTGTAAATTTGCCTATGGTAATAAAAGCCGCTCAAATTGCCAAAAATGAAATAACTTTGGACAAAGCGGCGCAAGCAGTAAAAACAGTGGGCTTAAATGCCATTACTATTGCCAGTGAAATGCTGGCTATACCGGCGCGGAAGGCCAAATAATGAATAGCGAACTTGAAGAGAGTGTCACCATTACCAATGAGCTCGGTATGCACATGCGGGCAGCCGGGCGCTTTGTGGAACTGGCCGGCCATTTTGCTGCCGATGTCACCCTGATTAGCAGCGGCATGGCGGTTGATGGCAAGAGCATTATGGGCGTTCTTTCTTTGGCTGTGCCTTGCGGGCACACGGTTACTGTTAAAACCGCCGGACCCGATGCTAAAGAAGCGCTCGCGGCGCTGATTAGCCTTATTAAAAACAAATTTGACGAAGCTAAGTAATGGATAATTTAGTAAATTACAGCCGAGCTACTTTAACGGGCATAGCTGTTTCTTCCGGCACTGCTTTGGGGCGTGTGCTCCTCATCGAGCGTGAAAATTTTCGTATTCCCCGCTACCATATCAACGCTTCGCTTTTGGAAGCCGAAAAACAGCGCCTGGAAAAGGCCATCAGCCGCAGTATTCAGCAAATAGACAACATCATCTATTCGGTGCAGCAATATGGAGCCCAGCCGGAACAGCAAGCGCTCCTCATGGCTCATAAGATGATTTTACAAGACGACCTCTTCATCGGCCGTATTAAGCGCAATATTGCTACGCAGCAAATAAATGCCGAATGGGCTGTAAGTAAAGCCGTTAATGAAGTGGGCCTTCTTTTTGAACACCTTGAAAGTGATTATTTCCGCGAGCGCAGAAGCGATATTGCCTTTATCGGCAAGCGTCTCTTGCGCAGCCTTTTGGGACATAGTTCCGATATTCCGGCTTCCATGGGCGAAAAAGCCGTGGTTGTGGCCCATGATTTAAGCGCTATTGATGTTATTCAGCTGGCTCATAAGAATGTGCTCGCTATTGTTACCGCCCTCGGCGGCTTCACCTCGCATGCGGCTATTATCACCCGCAGTTTGGGGATTCCCGCCGTTTTTGGTGTCAGCCAAATAGACAGAGTGGCTTTTGATGGCCAAACTATCGGTGTTGACGGAGCCAGCGGTGAGGTTTTTCTCTCGCCCGATGCCCAGGTGGAAAAGCGCCTTTCGGCCCAGGTGGCGCGTCTTAACGAGCAGCGCGAGCAATTATCGGAAATAAAAGACTTGCCGGCAGTTACCGAGGACGGCCAGGTTATTCACTTATATGGCAATATAGAATTCCCCGATGAAGTGCAACAAGTTAACCAAAACGGCGGGGAGGGCATTGGCCTTTATCGGACAGAATACCTCTTTGTCGATCGTCAGGATGCTCCAACTGAAGATGAGCATTATCAAGTATATAGGCGTGTTTTGGAACTCTCCGGCGGCAAAGAGGTAACTATTCGCACCATTGATTTGGGCTTTGACAAAACCTTTTTGGCCGGCAGTGTCTCGCGGGTGGAAAATAACCCGGCTTTGGGTGTTAGAGCCATTCGCTTATGCCGCGAGTATCCGGATTTACTGCGCAATCAGCTGGGGGGGATTTTTCGGGCGGCGCTTTACGGCCCCTTAAAACTGCTTATCCCCATGGTCAGCGGGCTGGAAGAGATAGCCTGGGTGCGCACCATGATGAGTGAAGTGGCCGCCGATTTACAAAGCCGCGGGCTACCCTATAAAGCCGATTTGCCGCTCGGCATTATGATTGAAGTACCGGCTGCGGTGACTATTGCCGATATTTTGGCGCGAGAAGTGGACTTCTTCTCACTGGGAACCAATGATCTCATTCAGTACAGCCTGGCTGTTGACCGCAGCAACGAAACACTGGCTTCGATTTATACCCCCTGGCATCCGGCTATGCTGCGCATGATCGATAGGACGGTAAAAGCGGCGCATAATGCTGGCATTCCGGTGAGTATTTGCGGCGAAATGGGAGCTAAAGCAGCTTTTGCTATCATTTTTGTGGCATTAGGGATAAACTCTATTTCTATGAATGGCTCGGCCATTCCCGAGGTTAAGTGGGCACTGCGCCATTCCTCGGCTGAGGCGGTTAAACATTTATGGGATGAGCTTTTGGAACTTAAGAGCAGTGAGGAAATAACAGCCTATATTAATGCGCATTTACCGGCGCTCTCTGTTGGCATGAGGTGAAAAATGAAAATACTGGCTGTAACATATATTTTGACGGCACTTTTAGCTGCTTTGCCGGAAAATCCCAATCCCTGGCAGGATAAGGGCACCACTAAAGGTACGGCTGTTTATGTGCGCGATGTGCCGGATTCCAAAGTGCGCGAAGTGAAGGCCGTAGCGGTTATTCCGGCGCCTATAGAGCGCGTAGCAGCCACCATCGCCGATGCTGTTCATTATCCGGAATTTATGTCCTACACCGAAGAAGTGCAGATTTTAGAGACTATTTCGCCAAATGAATTTATAATTTACCAGCGCATCGCGCCGCCCATAGTCGATGAACGTGATTATGTTTATCATTTTGTAATTAAAAAAGAATCCCCGGAAAAAATTATTCTCTCCTGGACGCCGGTAAATGATAGAGGGCCGGCTCCCAAGAAAAAAGTGGTGCGTCTTACTGTAAATTACGGCAGCTGGACGCTGGAAGCGCAAGGCAAAAATGCCACCAAAGTAACTTATTGGCTTTATACCAATCCGGGGGGCTCCATTCCGGCTTGGGCTACCAATAAAGCCAATACCACCAGCCTGCCTGATGTGCTGAAATCCGTTAGAGAGCGCACACTTAATCCCAATTGGAAAACGAAAAAGTGATATGTTCTAATGGCTGACGCCCGGTCTCCCTTGGGCTAGGTTTGTTCTGCCCCGAATATTAGACGCTCAGTTTGCTCTCCAGCTCACTGAGGCGCGCGCGTACTTCCAAAACCTGGGCAGCCGTAGTAAAGGGTTTGGCCATTTCTTCCAAAAATTCGCCTCTTGGTATGTAGCCGGGAATGCGCTGTTTCAATGCGCGGATAAGCGCCAAATCGGTATCTGTAAGCAAGTTTTCCGCTCCTGCCAGCTCAAAGCGTGCTTCAATATGGGCCGCTTTTTGGGCCAGTTGCCAGGTGCTGCCAAAGCCTTTGCGCATATACCAGGTGAGAGCGCAGTGCTTCAAGCGCTCGGCACAGCCCAAAATATCTTCTCCGTGAAAAAGCTCAATAGCTAAGGATAGATAGCCCTCAATGCGGATAAAAAGATTAAGCATTTGATCGATGTCGCCGGGCTCTACAGCTTCCACCACCGAGGCCGTATTGGTGATAAATATGAGCTCCTGCTCCAGGCGATCGAGAAGTGCGGCGTCGTCGATGCTCTCTAAAACGCGGGCGAAAGCTTTGCCCTCCGGCAGGCGCTTTAGGTAAAAAGAGGGCACAGTTACCGGATTATCGAGCGGTAACGGCGGGGGCAGGGGATCATCGCTTTTTAGCGGAGAATAAAGCTTTGCCGCCTCTTCATAAGGCAAAAAGCCCAGCTCTTCCATGCGCGAAGAGCGAAATTGGTAAGCCATTTCCTCTTGCTCTGAGGGCAGCTCCCAGGCAATGGCCTGCACGGTGCGAAAGCCCAGTTGCAAATCCTCTCTATATAAAAGATCGATCAAAGTGAGCGGATTAATTTCATCGGAAGCGGGCATTTTTTTGAGATCTATTACAAAAAAGCCGTCCGGTGTTTCAAAGCGCGGAAGCTCCTGCTCGCCGTCAAAGAGCGTCGGCGGTTGCGGTTCATCCTTTTCCAATTGGGTCACCACCACCTTTTCTTGCAAAAAGGCAATGAGCATTTCCGGATCTATAATATCCATGACCCGCATGAGTGTTTCCGGTGAAATATTAAGAGCTACGGTAAAATAGGTGCTGAGCGAGTTATAATTGGGGCGGTCGCCTTGCCAGGCATCCATATCAAAAAGGCTGCGGATTTGCCGGGCCGAGCCGTAAGTGATGAGCTCCTCCGAGTCTTCGGCACCGCGCTGTTTTAAAATAGTGGTGAATGATACTTCATCGAGAGCGGCCACCTGATCGGGCTCTAAAAAGCGATTAAGAGAACGAGGGTCATATTCTTTGGCTTTAATAAGACGTTTTTTAAAAATAGAATCCATTTTAATTTCCAGTGGTTAGAGTTCTATGGTTTGGTTGTAGGTTGGAATAAAGATATTTTTGTGCCCAGCTTCTTCGAGCGCTTTTTTGAGACCTTCTTCGGCTGCCGGTTCTCCGTGTACCAAAGCTATTTGCTGCGGCCCGGCATCTCCCATAGAGCCAATCCAGCGGCTGAGCTCATTTTGATCGGCATGGGCCGAAAAGCCGGCAATTTTTTCAATATGGGCAGCCACCATCACTTCTGTACCGAGCATTTTTACCCGCTCGGCGCCGTCGATAATAGCCCGGCCTCTGGTGCCTTCAGCTTGGTAACCAACGAATAATACTGTTGTTTTTGGATCGGGAAGGCGGTTTTTGAGGTGGTGCAGCACGCGGCCGCCTGTAGCCATGCCCGAAGCGCTGATGACAATAAAAGTGCCCTCCAGCTCGTTTAATTTTTTCGATTCTTCATTGGTTAAAACATAGGTGAGCAGGCTGGTGGCAAGCGGGTCGGAAAGACGCTTAAAAACTTTTAACATATTTTCATCTACATCTTCGGGGTGATCCAAATAAATGCGTGTTACTTCCTGAGCCATTGGGCTATCGAGATAGACCGGTAGCAAGGGAATTTCGCCGCTTTCTTCCAATTCGCGCAGCACATAGAGTAGCTCCTGGGTGCGCCCCACAGCAAAGGCAGGAATGATGAGCGCGCCGCCGCGATCTATAGCGTCATGGATAATTTTGGCAAATTGTTCTTTGGGGTCGGCCTCCGGGTGGCGGCGGTCGCCATAGGTGGATTCACAGATTAAAAGATCTGCCGGCGCAAGCTTGGCCGGCGCGGGCATCACCGGTGCTTCGGCCCGGCCGACATCGCCGGAAAAGATAACGCTCTTGCCCTCAGCTATAAGCTCAATATGGGCCGAACCCAAAATATGGCCGGCGCGGTGGAGGCGGATTTTGATATCGTCGGTTACGTTAAACCATTCGCCATAAGCGTGGCCGCGCAGCAAAGTAATGGCGGCTTCGGCATTATCCATAGTGTAAAGCGGCTGTGCCGGTGAGTGCTTGGAATAGCCGAATTTATTGGCAAAAGCCGCTTCTTCTTCTTGCAATTTGGCGGCATCGCGCAGCAAAATAGGCACCAGATCCACCGTGCCGTTTGTGGCATGCACCGGCCCTCTAAAGCCCTGATAGACGAGGCGCGGCAGATAGCCGCAGTGGTCGATGTGGGCATGAGTCAAAATAAGGGCGTCGATAAGCCTCGGCGCCACAGGAAAGGGCTGCCAGTTGAGCTCGCGCAGCTCTTTTAAACCTTGGTAAAGCCCGCAATCAATCATGACAATACTACTCGCTGTTTCCACAATGAAACGCGAGCCGGTAACCGTGCCTGTTGCTCCCAAAAAGGTGATTTTCATCTATTTACCCTCCGTTTTGGCCGCATAAGAGCAAATAACGCCAGGAGTAAAGGCCAGAGTGCCGGAGAGCCGTTTTGGCAACCGCTCTCCGGAATGGTGGGGTCACGGATGCATTTCTCATTTTTGCAAATCATCTTGTCCCCGCATTTTTCGCCGTCCGGTAGTGGTTCATAGTAACAACCGCGCTTTATGTCGCATAGATTTTTGGTGCAGGGGTTACCATCGGTGCAGCTATGATCAAAAGTGTCGCTGGAAAAAGTGCAAATGCCTTCATGGCAGTAGCCATAGCCGCAAGGGCCATAGTCGCATTTTTCTCCATTGGGCAAGTTTTCATGCTTGCAACCACCGGCTGTGCAGGTATCGGCCGTGCAAGAATTGTTGTCGTCGCAAGAAGTGGAGCCGGCTATGCATACTCCATTCCGGCAGGAGCTATTAGCTGCGCAAGGGTCATTAATATCACAAGGCGATCCGTTAGGGAGAGGGTTATAGAGGCATTCGCCGCTTTCTTCATGGCAGATACCAACAGTGTGACAGCTCTTTTCCGGGCAGGTTACAGCTCCGCCGCCAAGGCATTGGCCGTTTCGGCAGAAGTCGTTTTTTGTGCAGGGATTACCGTCTTCGCAAGTTGTGCCGTCGGGCCGATTACTGGCCACACAATTACCGGTATTGGGATCGCAATGGGCACTTTCCCGGCATGGTTCTGTAGCGGAGCAATTTTTTATGGCGGTTATTTTACATATTCCGTCTAGGCACTCCCCGGCCTCGGCACATAGGTTGGTCACTTTCGGATTACAAGGGGTGCCATTGGCTTTACGCTCATATATGCACTTGCCGGTGGCTTTGTTGCACTGGGGATTGATGAGGCAGGGATTACTTGTGGTGCAGGTAACCGTTGGTACTTGGCCGGTGCAAATACCATTTTGGCAGGTACCGCCGGTTATGCAGCGATTTTCCCCATCATTGCTGCATTCCATATCATCATTCATTGGCCGGCAACCGTCACAGCAAGTATCTGTGGCATCCTGGCAGACACAGCTTGGCTCAATACTTGGAACCATAGTGTGAGTCCAGTTGTGATTTGCACCTTTAACCATCCAGTCATAATCGCCCACGC
>JAEEGL010374664.1_pt1 | contig 16550 bp, 9 predicted proteins | sample 9134231 | NCBI WGS metagenome assembly JAEEGL01 (sample SAMN16246548, study PRJNA631951) | gut metagenome | biome: gut microbiome; feature: rumen; material: fiber-attached | host: Bos | place: Iran: Karaj | collected 2018-10
GGCTCCCCATCAGGGTCATCTGCCCCGGCAGGGTATTCCGCAACGAGGCCATATCGGCCCGCGCACACTGCATATTCCACCAGGTGGAAGGCCTCTACATCGACAAGGGCGTGACCTTCGCCGACCTAAAGCAGGCAATCCTCATGTTCGCCAGGGAAATGTTCGGCCCGGAAACGTCCATCCGGATGAGACCGTCGTACTTCCCCTTCACCGAGCCCTCCTCGGAGGTTGACGTAAGCTGCAACATCTGTCACGGAAAGGGCTGCAATATCTGCAAGGGTACCGGCTGGCTCGAGATTCTCGGTTGCGGCATGGTCGACCCCAATGTTCTGGATGCTTGTGGCATTGATAGCAAGGAGTATACGGGCTTTGCCTTCGGCATGGGCGTGGAGCGCATGGCGATGCTGAAGTACCAGATTCGCGACTTGCGCCTCTACTTCGAGAACGACCTCCGCTTCCTGCACCAGTTCGACAACATCATCTGATGGCTACCATTGCGATAAACGACATGCGCTTCTATGCGCATCACGGCTGTTTCGAACAGGAGCGTGTCATAGGGACGAATTTTCGTGTCGACTTGGTTTTCGAGACGGACACTCGTCGTGCGGAAGAGACTGATAACATTGCCGATACGGTGAGCTACCTGGATGTGTACCAGGTGGTGAAAAGGGAGATGGCGCAACCCTCCAATCTGCTGGAGCATGTGGCCCGCAGGATAGGGGAGGGGGTGAGGAAAGAATTTCCAGCTGTAACGACTGTGAGAGTGAAGGTTAGCAAGCTTAATCCGCCCCTTGGCGGGCAGATGGATTCGGTGAGCGTCGAGCTGGCATTGTAGGCTACAATTGGCCGTTGTCGTGGAAGCTGTAGTAGTCGGCTTTCCCGCCGGGGCCGAGTGCAATGACGATATGCTCCCGTAGGTTGATTTCCAGTAGTTTGCCGCTTTCGGCTATGCGACGTGTTATTTCCCGGTCTTCGTGACTGGCTTTGAGTGAGCCTGAAGGGTGGTTGTGTGCCACCATCAGGCTCACTGCTTTGCACTCGATGGCTCCGCGGAAGAGGATGCGCAGGTCGACGGGTGTGCCGGTCATGCCTCCCATGGAGATGCGCTGACGGCCGAGGACCTTGCCGCGGTTGCTGAGGAAGACGGCCCAGAACTCCTCGTGGTCGAGGTCGGCGAGAAGAGGCTCCATGTAGTGGAAGAATGCTTGGCTGTCGCTGATAATCACCTCCTTGTCGTTTCCAATCTCGCTGTGCATGCGCCACCCAAGCTCGAGGGCTGCCATGAGGGTCGTGGCTTTGGCCTGCCCGACACCCTTGATGGCGCTCAACTGCTTGAATCCCATCTGGGAAAGAGTGGTTAGGCTGTTGCTTGATTGGGACAGCACCTCCTTGGAGACCTCGACCACGCTTTTCCCCCGCAAACCGCTGCGCAAGAGGATGGCTATCAACTCGGCGTTGGTGAGCTCCTTTTTGCCCCGGGAAAGCATCTTCTCGCGAGGCTTGTCCTCATCGGCCCACTCCTTGAGTGTCAAAGATTTTTTTTCGTTCATATCTTGCTGTTACTCTAGAATTTTTGTGCAAAGATACATGTTTTTTTTTGATTTTGCTTGCTATGTCATAAAAATTTATTATTTTTGCACATTCAAAGTGAATATAATAAAAAACATAAATTATTAACTAAAGTATGCAGAATAAAGGACTTATCAAATTTTTAGCGTGGGCTTTCGCGCTGGTCTGTTTGTTCCAATTGTCGTTTACAGTTGTGACAAGCGTTGTGCAGAGCAAAGCCAAAACTGATGCCAAAAACTACGTTAACAGTGAGCAGGTACAGAAACTGATCGCCGACAGAACCAAAGATCAGCTCGAAGCCCAGATCGTCACGGATTCCATCATGAATGCCCGTGAGGCTCACTACCTTGACTCCATGGCCACTGAGAAAGTTTATCTCGGCTACACCTACCGCGAGTGTCAAGGTCGCGAAATCAACCTTGGTCTTGACCTGAAGGGCGGTATGAATGTGATGCTCGAGGTCTCCACCGTCGACGTTGTGCGTGCCCTTGCCACCACGAACGCCGAGGACCCCACCTTCAAGCAGGCTATCGAGAATGCTCTGGCCAAGCAGAAGGTTACTACCAACCGCGACTTCGTCTCCCTGTTCTATGAGGAGATTGTCGCTCTCGACAAGAACGTCTCCCTCGCCTCCATCTTCAGCAGCGGCGACCTCCGCGACAAAATCAAGATGGGTGACAACAACGACGACGTCATCAAGGCCGTCCGCGCCGAGGCTTCGGATGCCTACGACCGCACCTACCAGATTATCAGCAAGCGTATAGACAAGTTCGGCGTGGCCCAGCCCACCATCCAGAAACTGAGTGCTTCGGAGCGTATCCTCGTCGAGCTGCCCGGTGTCAAAGAGCCCGAGCGTGTGCGCAAACTCCTGAAGGGTACTGCCCAGTTGGAATTCTGGCAGACCTATGACAACTCTGAGGCTGGCCGCTTCCTTGAGGCCGCCGACCAGTACCTTGCCTCCATCGCCGGTGGCGAGAAAGTCGAAGAGACCGACAGCGTGAAGGCTGAAACTGCCGACAGCACCAACCTGGTCGACCAGCTGGCTATCGACAATGCCACCACCGAGGCTGCCGGTAACAACGAGAATATGGAGAAAGAGCATCCGCTGTTTGCTCTCTTGATGCCCTATGTCTCCAACACCCGTCAGTATATCCCCGGTCCCATCGTGGGTCTTGCTCACGACAAGGACCGTGCCGCCATCGACCGTATGCTGGCACAGGCTGCCGAGAAGAAAGTCTTCGACACCCGTTCCGTGAAGTTCCTCTGGTCCAACAAGGCCGACGACCACTTCACCGGTGGCGACATCTTCACCCTTTATGCCATCAAGATTACCACCCGCGACGGCGCCGCCCTGCTCGACGGTAGCTGCATCTCCGATGCCCGTCAGGACTTCTCCACCAATGGTAAGAGCGAGGTTTCTATGACTATGAACAGCGCGGGTGCGCGTGAGTGGAAACGCATTACTGGCGAGAATGTCGGAAAGTGCATCGCCATCGTCCTCGACGACCTGGTCTATTCCGCCCCCACCGTCAACGGCGAGATTGCTGGCGGCCGTTCGTCCATCACTGGCGACTTCTCGCTGGATGAGGCCAAGGACCTTGCCAACATTCTGAAGAGCGGTAAGCTTCCTGCCCCGGCAAACATCGTTTCCGAGGCCGTCGTTGGTCCTTCGCTCGGTCAGGAATCCATCCGCAACGGTTTTTGGTCGTTCATCCTGGCCTTCGTCATTGTGCTTATCTACATGGTGTTCTTCTACAACCGTGCCGGTTGGGTCTCCGTGTTCGCACTTATTATTAATGTATTCCTTCTTATTGGTGTTCTTGCCTCCATCGGCTCGGTGCTCACCCTCCCCGGTATCGCCGGTATTGTGCTGACTATGGCTATGGCTGTCGACGGCAACGTGATTATCTACGAGCGCGTGAAGGAAGAACTCCGCGCCGGTTCGAGCCTGTCGAACGCCGTGGAAAACGGTTTCAAGAATGCTTACTCCGCCATCATCGATGGTCAGGTGACCACCTTCCTGCTGGGTATCGTGCTGATTATGTTCGGCTCGGGTGCTGTCCAGGGCTTTGCAGTGACCCTCTGTATCGGTATCGTCACCTCCCTGTTCACCTCCATCTTTATCACCCGTTTGTTCATTGATTCGAACCTCACCCACAAGCGCAAGATGAACTTCTCCTTCCCCTTCTCGGAGAACTTCCTGCGTAACGCTCACATCGATTTCCTGGGACGTCGCAAGATGTTCTATGTTATCGCCGGTGTCGCCCTTGTTATCGCCATTGGCAGCTGGGCCGGTCGTGGTTTGAGCATGGGTATCGATTTCCAGGGTGGCCGCTCCTATGTGGTGCGCTTCGACCAGGCTGTGAGCGTGGCCGATGTCCGCAGCGACCTTGCCAAGCAGTTCGACGAGGCTCCCGAGGTGAAATCCTACGGTCCCAACAATCAGGTGAAAATCACCACCAAGTACATGATTGACGAGGATGGCGATGATGTGAAGACCGCTATCGTTGAGAAACTATATAACGGTGTCAACAAATATTACAAGGCTCCCATCTCTATGGCTGAGTTTGAGTCGACTGAGACCAACCCGCTGGGTATTATCCAGTCCGACCAGTTTGGCGCTGGTGTGGCCCGCGACAACCTCGTCCACTCTTGGTGGGCTGTCCTCGGTGGTCTGCTTGTGATGTTTGTTTACATTGGCCTCCGCTTCCGCAGCTGGCGCTTCGGTGTCGGTTCTGTGGTGGCCCTGTTCCACGATGCCCTGCTGGTTATCGGTATCTTTGCATTGCTCCGTGGTCTGCTGCCCTTCAACCTCGAGGTTGACCAATACTTCATCTCGGCAGTGTTGACGGTCATCGGTTACTCCATCAATGCTACCGTGGTTATCTTCGACCGTGTGCGTGAGTATCGCAAACTTTATCCGAAGCGCGACCTCATCACCCACATGAACGACGCTATCAACTCCACTTTGGCTCGTACGGTGAATACTTCCGGTACCACTTTCTTCACCCTGTTGATGATGTTCATCTTCGGCGGTGAGGTGATTCGCGGATTTATTTTCGCACTCCTCGTGGGTGTCCTCGTCGGTGTCTTCTCGTCGCTGTGCATCGCTTGCGCCGTGGTGTATGAGATTTCCGGCAAGGATAAGGACAAAGCTGTGGCTGAGAAATAAATATTATTGAATACAATATTATATAGGAAGTAGAGCTTTAATGAGTATCAGTACCATACTGCTGTTGTTGATGGTCGTTGGAATATCGATGTATTCCAAGCTCAACAAAACCATCGTCGCGCAGAGCGTCCCTTCGGACGACTCTGCCGACGACGTGCAGGAGGATACTGAATACTTCATGAATGAAGAAGAGTCATTCTCTCCTCAGGAGAATCCCTACTTCTCGTATGAGACCGAGGCACCCCAGACTCCCGTTCGTGAAAAGCGGAAACCCAAGCCTCAGCCTGTATACATGGCAGTCGCCGAAGAACCTGTCTGGCCGCAGTTCGACCTCAGACAGGCGGTGATAGGCCAAATGATATTGACCAATAATTATATTAATGAATTAAATCAACAAAATCAATAATTTAACATGTAAACGCAATGAGAATGTTTAGAAAAGTACTATTGACATTCGGACTCTTGCTGATGGCGGAAATGGGCGCCCTCGCTCAAGGCACTTTGAAGGGTACCATTACCGACAAGAAGACAAACGAGCCTCTGCCCTTTGTCAACGTTATCGTCAAGCAAGATGGCAAACAAGTGCATGGCGGTACTACCGACTTCGATGGTGTGTTCACCATCAAGCCTCTCGCTGTGGGTACGTATGACATCGAGGTCTCTTTCGTGGGATACAATCGCTATCAGCGTACCGGCATCCAAGTGAAGGCAACGGGTTTTACTGTCGTTGACATCCAGCTTACGTCAGGAGCCACTAACCTCGATGTCGTGGATATTGTGGCTGACAAGGTGCCTATCATCGAGGTGGGTTCACCTGAATCGGGTCAGCGCATGAGTGCTGAAGACATCCAGCACATGCCCGGTAACTCTGTCGATGCTATTGTTGCTACCGTCGGCGGTATGGGATACAGCGATGGTGGTACCAGTACTGCTCGTGGTGAGGGCAACATGGTGACCATGCAGGGCGGTGTCCGCAAGCGCACCGGTATCAACGTGCCTAAGGACGCTATCGCCGAGATTCAGGTTATTCTTGGTGGTACTCCTGCCAGCATCGGTGAGGCTATCGGTGGTACGCAGATTATCACCCTCAAACCTCCTACCAGCCAGTTCCAAGGTTTGGTTCGTTGGGAAGGTTGGCTCGACTATCGTCTGCTCAACTCATTGGTCGTTTACTTGACTGGTCCTGTGTACAAGATTCCCATCAAGGATGAGAACGGCAGTGTGACTGGCGACCGCACCCTTGTTGGTTTCCGTTTCACTGGTCAGGCCAACTATCGCAACTGGCCGTACTATCGTGCCAGAGGATATGAGTTCCAGATTGTGGATGACGACATCGTAAGATATATAGAGGATCATCCTCTTACTTACGACCCCGTTACCGGCGCCACCAACTACACTGGTGAGACCATCCTTCGTCGTGACTCGTTCCACAAAATCAGAAGACTCACCTCCAGCGATTTCACTTCGTCCAGCCGTGTCCCTGACCTTCAGTACTATTCCGTTGCTATGGAAGGTGCTTTGGATTTCCGCTTCTCTGAGTACACCAGCCTCGTTGTGACTGGTGAGTTCAGCGCCGTTCATTCTCCCGGTGGCGGAATCTCGCCTCTGACCATGCCTTTGGTTGGCAATGGTGTCGGTGAGTCCAAGAATATGGTCTTGACTGTCGACTTCACTCAGCGTTTCAAAGACCCGCAGGTTACGAACGAGGACGAGGCTCAGACCGCTTCTCCCATTAAGAACGTGATGTACAATATCACCGCTATGGTCAACCGCGCCACTTCGAAGTCGTACAACGAGAGCTTCGGCTCGGAGATTGACGATGTCTTCAAATATGGTTACATCGGTAAGTTCATCACCGAAAAGAGCCGCAGTTATGAGGACAAGCTCATCAACTACTATGGTACCGATCGTTGGGCCAAGGTTCAGAATGCCTGGCGCGACAATGTGACTTACGTTCAGGGTAGCGGTATCTACAACCCCATCCTTGCTAACTACAACGAGCAGCTCTTCTTCAGCGATGAGTTCAAGGATATCCGTTCGAACCTCTTCATGATGGACTACATCCGTATGTATAAGGGTTTGTTCAACGGCGATGCACCGTCGAGCATCTACAGCCTCCTCTCGAACGTTGGTACTCAGAGCAGCAGCTACGCCCTCAGCCAGGACGATTACCTCTATCTCTCGGCTAAGGCTTCTGCTGACATCTATGGACACGAAATCGAGATTGGTTTCCAGTACGACCAAATGTGGAACTCCTACTATGGCTTGGCTGCCTACAACCTGTGGACCCTCATGCGTAACAACGCCAACGTCCACATTCAGCAGCTGGACCTCGACAACCCCATCTACGAGACCCGTGGTTCGCAGCTCTATGTCAACTACAACCGTAAGCTTGACGCTGCCCAGCAGACTGAATTCGACAAGGCTTTCCGTAGCTACCTTATCAGCAACGGCTTCACCAATACTGATGGTAGCGCTATCGATGATCTGACTTGGATCGACATCGACCGCTATATGCCTGAGGATTATGTCGCTGCCGGTGGTTTGGACATGTTCTCCGCCGATGAGCTCTTCAACAGCGGTAACTCCAGTGTCTCCTACTACGGTTACGACCACACTGGTGAGAAATATAATGCTTCCAACTGGAGCCTTGACAAGTTCTTCAACCCCAGCGACGGTAAGCACCGCTATCTCCCCGCATTCTCGCCCATCTATGCTGCCGGTTACATCCAGGATAAGTTCTATTTCCAGGATCTTATCTTCAACATCGGTGTCCGTGTCGACTACTTCAATGGTAACCAGTATGTGATGAAAGACCCCTATCTGCTGTATGAGGCTTACACCGTTGCCGACCTGCGCAACAATCCCAGCCTTATCGACGGTGGTGGTCAGTACCTCAACAATGCCGGTGACGACTGGGTCCCCTATGTCGACCAGGTCTCCACTGCTGAAGGTGCCAGCAAGCCCATCATCAAGGGTTATCGTGACCGCGAGGGCAAGTGGTACAATGCCGACGGTGTCGAGCAGATCAATACCTCTGCTATCAAAGGTAACTCCGGTAAACCCACTCCTTATTATACTGAAAGAGGTCTCAACGCCATCGCCAACCATACCGTTGGAACCGAGGCTTTCGAGCGCTACACTCCTCAGATTGTCGCCATGCCCCGTATCGCCTTCTCCTTCCCCATTGGTGAGAAGTCGCAGTTCAAGGCCAGTTACGACATTATTGCCCGTCGTCCTTCCAGCGGTTGGCAGGCCGACTACTTCAGCTACCTCTTCATGGACAAGATTTCCAGCATCAGCACCCCCACCCTGAAACCCGAGCGTATCACCAACTATGAGTTGGGCTTCCAGCAGGCTCTTAATGAAACCTCGGCCATCAGCGCCTCGGCCTACTACAAGGAGACCCGCGACCTGATTCAGCTCGTCCAGTATGCCGGTGCCGACCCCAACCCCAACTACTACAGCTACGACAACAAAGACTTCCGTACCATCAAGGGTGTCACCCTGGCTTATGACCTCCGTCAGACCAAGAACATCCGTATCAACGCCAACTACACCCTCCAGTATGCCGAAGGTACCGGTCTTTCCGGCTCCACGATGACCGAGCTTATCAAGGAAGGTTACACCACCCTGAAGATGCTCAATCCTATCGCCGATGACCGTCGCCATGAGTTCAAGGCCAACGTCGACTTCCGTTATGGTTCCGGCGCCCAGTACAATGGTCCCGTCATCACCCGCGTGGTTACCGATAAGGAAACTGGTGAGAAGCGTAAGAAAGAGATGAAGATCCTCGAGAACTTTGGTGTCAACTTCATGGCCGTTGCCCAATCGGGCCGTCCTTACACCAAGGCTTATTCCAATTCGCAGGCTACCATCGTTGGTGGTTACCGCGGTGCCCGTCTGCCTTGGGGCTTCTACTTCAACATCGTTGTCGACAAGGTGTGGCCCATCCAGGTTGGCAAGCGTCAGACCTTCATCAAGGCTGACATCACCGTCAACAACCTCTTCGACATCCGCAACGTTCTCGATGTTTGGCCCGTCACCGGCAACCCCGAGGACAATGGTTACCTGACTGACCCCGAGATGCAGCAGGCTATCAATGCCCATCTTGATCCCCAGGCTTACCGCGACATCTACACCATCGCCCTGGCCAATGGCACATGGAACTACTCCAGCCCCCGTACCATCCGTGTTTCTGTTTCCTATAATTTCTAATCCCAACGCGATAAAATATTATAAAGATGAAAAATATATATAGCAAATTAGTATTGGTTTCTTTGCTATTTGTCACGTTCTCGTCGACGGTCTCCGCCCGCGAGTGCATTGAGTGCAAGAAAACCAACGCGAGAAACGCTGAGGTCAGGGCCAAGGCTGCTGCCTGTAAGCGTGCCCAGAGTACGGCAGAGCTTAACATCAACAATGTCCGTGCCCTGATTAACGGCTATGGCAACATGTGGTACGACGGCTCCGTGGCCCAGTACCACCTGCCCAAGAATAGCAACACCTGCCCGATGTTCTGTGCCGCTCTTTGGATTGGTGGTACCGATGTCAACGACCAGCTCCGTATTGCCGCCCTCCGCTTCGGTTCCGAGGGTGACGACTACTGGCCCGGTCCCCTGAAGATCAATGGTACCGCATCCATCGACCTTCCGGTGTGTAACTATTATGACAAGCATTACATCATCACCAAAGCCGAAGTGATGGCTTTCATGGACCACTTCGACTATACCACCGTGCCGGCTACCATGAAGTCCGATCCGGGCGAGGACCTCACCGAGGTCATCCTCAACTGGCCCGCCAGCGGCGATGGTGGTGAGGACCTCACCAACTATCTGGCTCCTTTCTACGATGCCGATAACGATGGTGTCTACAACCCCCACAATGGTGACTATCCCTACTATGATTTCAACAACGACCTCTGCCCCCGTACCATCAAGCAGCGTCATCCCGAACTGGCTACTGTGACCATCCCCACCATGGAGACCGAGCAGAAGATTGTCACCGGCGGTATTCTTTCCGACCAGGTGCTGAAGGGCGACCAGACCATCTGGTGGGTCTTCAACGATATGGGTAACACCCATACCGAGAGTAAGGGTCAGCCTATCGGTATTGAAATCCGTGCCCAGGCTTTCGCCTTCTCCACCAACGACCGTATCAACGACATGACCTTCTACTCCTACGAGATTATCAACCGTTCTTCCTACGAGTTGCGCGACACCTACTTCAGCCAGTGGGTCGACCCCGACCTGGGTTATGCTGCTGACGACTACATCGGATGCGATGTCCGCCGTGGTCTCGGCTACTGCTACAACGGTGACGGTTCCGACGGTCCCGGTTCCGGTAGCTATGCCGGTATTCCTCCTGCAGTCGGTATCGACTTCTTCCAGGGCCCCTATATGGACCCCGATGGCAAGGACAATCCCAAGGTCAACATCTCCTGGATTCTCTCCAACGGTTCCGAGCCTCTCAAGAAACTCCTCAACAACTATAAGATGAAGAAGAGCGGCACCAATGTCGACTCCACCGACGCTCAAGGCCGCATCGTCTACGACACTATCGACATCTCTTATCATGCCGACGACTTCTACGCCCTCGACCCCAACAGCTGGTACTTCGTTCCCGGTGACGCTATTGGAAACTGCGCCATCAATGGTGTCAACTTTGGCAACAACATTGTCGACGACGAGCGTTTCGGTATGCGCCGTTTCGTGTACTACCAGAACGAAATCAGCAACACTGGTGAGCCCCGCAAGGCTTCCGACTACTACTACTACCTGCGTGGCTACTGGCTCAATGGTCAGCGCATGAAGTTCGGTGGTAACGGTTACAACCAGGGTGTTACCAACCTCGACTGCGACTTTATGTTCCCCGACGACAGTGACCCGTGGCATTGGGGCACTGACGGTCAGATTCCCGACAAGAACCCCAACGACTGGACCGAGGTTACCTCCGGTTCCGATGTCACCCCCGGCGACCGTCGTTTCATGCAGTCGGCTGGTCCTTTCACCCTGAAGCCCGGTGCTCTTAACTACATCACCGTCGGTATTCCTTTCGCCCAGGCCACCAATGGTAACAACTGGTCTTCTGTCGAGCTTCTCCGCCAGATTGACGACGTCTGCCAGCGCCTGTTCGAGAACTGCTTCAAGGTCCTTGATGGTCCCGATGCCCCGACGCTCTCCGCACAGGAGCTCTCCAACGAGGTTATCCTCTACCTCTCTTATGAGAACCCCTCGTCCAACAACTACGGCGAGTCCTACATGGAGCCCTCTCCCTCCATCCCCAGCACCTATACCGATGAAGACGGCAACAGCCACGCTTACGATGTCTATTATCGTTTCGAAGGCTACCAGATCTTCCAGCTGAAGGATGCTTCCTGCTCCATCGCCGATATCGACGATCCCACCAAGGCCGCCCTCGTGGCCCAGTGCGACATCGAGAACTACTACGACTCCATCATTGATGGCGAGTATGAGGTTAATGCCAATGGCGACACCGTTGCCAAGACCAACCCCAACCCGTCGCTTGGTATTGGAACGCTCGTCAACTACACCACCGACACCCGTACCGGTATCTTGGCTGGTAATGTCAAGGTGCAGGGTGCCAACACCGGTATCCAGCACGTGTTCCGCATCACCAAGGACGCTTTCGCCACTGGTGTCAACACCGCTCTTGTCAACAACCGCGAATACTACTTCGTCGCCATCGCTTACGCCCACAACCGCTACAAAGAGTTCTCGCAGACCGAGGCCGCTTACCTTGATGGTCAGAAAGAACCCTACCTTGCTGGTCGTAAGACTGAGAAGGGCGGTAGCATCATGCCCATCACTGTCATTCCTCACAGCCCTGCTGCCGAGGATGGTGGTAAAGAGCCCCAGGCCGAATTTGGCATGAGCCCCCGCATTGTCCGTCTCGGTGGTTTTGGTAACGGTGGCAATGTCCTCCGTCTCACCCAGGCCGCTATCGACACCCTCATGGGTGACCCCGCTCAGGGGCTCCTGCCCAAGGCTCCCGGCGAGCTTACCGGCCGTGTCACCGCCGCTGGTGTCGACCGTCGTACTATGACCAACCCCTGCGTCATCGGTAACCCCATGTACGAGGAAAACTACGGTCCTGTCAATGTGCGTGTCATCGACCCCCTGAAGATTCACGAAGGCCGCTTCAACATTCTCTTCAACAATAAGAGCAAGGACACCACCACTGTCGACGGCTCCACTCGTTGGTGCATCGTCCGCGACGGCGGCGGCCATGTCGACTCCTCCTATAGCGATGGCAAGTGGACTTATCGCGACACCATCTGGTCCGACTTCGAGATTGGCCGCTTCAACGAGCAGCTCTTCCTCGACCTTGGTCTTGCTGTCACGTTGGTCAATCCCAAGCCTGTCGCCTCCGAGGTTGTCTATGCTCTGAACAACCCCTACGAGGCCCGCTTCAAAGGCGGTGCCGCCACCAAGGGCTGTGTCCTGAGCTCCGAACTTACCTTTGCCGACAACAACAAGCAGTGGCTCTCCGGTGTGGCCGACAATGATTCCTATTTCGCCTACAACTGGATTCGTTCCGGTGCCCAGTTCGCCGCTTACTCCTACGTTGACTTCCAAAACTCCACCACGAAGTACAGCCTTGGTGAATCCTACCTCGACGAGGACTACTTCCACGGCTACTATGCCAGCCACGGTACCTCTGCCCAGTTGGCTACCGAGGCTCTCGACAAAGAGCAGGAATTCGAAGGTGTTATCTACGGTATGTGGGCTCCCTACGGCCTCGTCTCCACGATGCCCTTCCACCCCGGCTTCAACTATTCCTATTATATGGCTTCCGACGACACCCTGTCTGCACTTGGCATCAACAAAAACCAGCTTGAGCGCAAGCTGATGGTCAACGGCTTCAACAAGGCCATCCATTACAGCGCCCTCGCCAATGTGCCCAGCGTGCGTATCGTCGTCACCGCCGATACCTCCAAGTGGACCCGCTGCCCGGTCATCGAGCAGTGCGACGACTACACTCAGGCCGAAGGCAACGCCCGTCGTTTCAGCGCCCGTCGCCACGCCTCCGTCAACAAGGAGGGTAAGACCTGTGCCGACCTCGGCATCACCGCCGATGTCAACGATCCCAACAACCCCGCTTACATCAGCGAGAACGGTATGGGTTGGTTCCCCGGTTATGCCATCAACACCGCCACCGGCGAGCGCCTCAACATCATGTTCGGTGAGGATTCGCGCTATGTCCAGCACCACGGTGCCGACATGATGTGGAACCCCGACGAGTCGATGATTGAAGGCTCGGGCAACTACATCATCGGTGGTCGTCACTATATCTACGTCATGAACTCCTGCCAGCAGCCCTTCTACAACCTGCAGCGTGGTACCGACGAGATGACCTACTACTACACACCTTCCTACGATGCCGGTCGTTGGGCCATGAGCATGCTCTCGTCGCTCGACCGTCTGATGCAGGCTCACAAGAAAGACGGTATCTACAAGCTGGCACACGGTGTCACCTCCGTTGCCGACGATGCCGTTCCCGTGCGTGACTCCATCTCCATGCTCTATGCCTCTGTGGCTTGGGTCAACATGCCTCGCGTCAGCCCCGACTTCGTCTTCACCAACCCGATGGACATCCCCTGCGATGTGACCATCGACATCGACGTCCGCGCTCCCTATAGCAACTATCTGTCGGGCAACAACACCACCTCGGCCAGCGCTGGTATCACCAACAGGAACCACGAGATGCCTGCCTACCAGTTCGTCCTCAGTGCCGACGAGGCTGTCCGCGAGAACCTGGCCACCGCCAGCAACGCCCGTCAGGATTATATCGATTCCCTCCTCGGACAAATCTATGTTGTCCCGAACCCCTACTACAGCTACTCTGAATATGAGACCGCGAGCCAGCTTGAGACCAAGGTCCGCATCGTCAACTTGCCCACCGGCATCGAGAACGGCGTGAAACAGGGTTGTACCATCCGCATCTACACTGTGGACGGCACCCTCGTCCGCACCCTCGGCCCCACGGCCGTCACCCGCGATGCTTCCATTGGTGCCGAGAACACCACCGTTGACTGGGATCTCCACAACCAGAGCGGTATTCCCATCGCTGGCGGTATGTATCTGATCCACGTCACGGTTCCCGGCATCGGCGAGCGTGTCATCAAGTGGTTCGGCACCATGCGTCCCGTCGACCTCAACTCCTTCGGTTTCTAATTGTAGTTTGATAACACACCTAAATAAATACAGAGATGAAAAATATATTAAGAATATTTGCTGTAGTTCTGATTCTCACGGTGCTCGCTCCGTCGGCCCAGGCCGGCAACGATGAACGCCGTGGAACAACGGGTGCCTCCGAGTTGCTTATCAATCCCTGGACCCGCAGCACCGGTTGGGGTGGAGTCAACATCGCCAATGTCCGCGGCCTCGAAGCCATGTTCAACAACGTGGCTGGTCTTGCCTTCGTTGGGAATGTCGAGGTGGCTTATGCCAACACCATGCTTTATGGTGGCCGCTCGGGTCTTTCCAGCGGTGCCTCCATCAACACCTTCGGTATCGGTATTCGTGTCTTCGACGCGGGTGTCCTCGGTGCTTATGTCATGGCCATGGGTTTCGGCGACATCGCCGTTACCAAGGAGCTTAGCCCCGAGATTGGTACCAATGGTACCTATTCGCCCAGCTACATGAACATCAACCTGGCCTATGCCCACAGCTTCACCAACAGCATTCATGGTGGTGCCGTCATCAAGATTGTCACCGAGAGCACCGACAACGTGTCCGCTTCCGGTTTCGGCATCGATGCTGGTATCCAGTATGTCACTGGCCAGAACGACCAGTTGAAGTTCGGTATCTCCCTCAAGAACTGGGGTCCTTCCATGAAGTTCGACGGTACTGGTCTCTCCTTGCAGATGGTCAACACTGCCGGCAACAACTTCACCGTTCAGACCCGTTCTGCCGAGATGGAGCTTCCCACCTGCCTCAACATCGGTCTCTCCTACGACTTCTTCTTCACGAAGTGGGATCAGCGCCTCACTGTGGCAGCGGCCTTCACCTCCAACGCCTTCCTGCGCGACAACTACACCCTCGGTCTCGAGTATAGCCTGCTCAACATCCTCCAGCTCCGTGCCGGTTACATCTTCCAGCCCGGCCTGTGGGACGAGAGCGACCGCGCCACTGCCAACAACGGCATCTGCGCCGGTGTCTCGGCCGACATCCCCCTGTCGAAGAAAGAAGGCAACAACACCGGACTCACCCTCAACTACTCTTATCAGGCTGCCACGCCTCTCAAGGGTACCCATTCGATTGGCGCCAGCTTCCGGTTCTAAAGTTTGAACACGACACATTAACCAAAGTTGGGAAAGGCTTTTTTCGAGCCTTTCCCACCTTTTTAAAACCCAAGAAAAACCCCTATCATGTCAGAAATCAAATATTACAGTGAAGAAGGGCTTCAGAAGCTCAAAGACGAGCTCCACCAGCTCATCGCCGTCGAGCGTCCCGCCGCCTCCGCCGCCATCGCCGAGGCCCGCGACAAAGGCGACCTCTCCGAGAACGCCGAGTACGACGCCGCCAAGGAGGCCCAGGGCCACCTCGAGGCCCGCATCTCCAAGCTCCAGGAGCTTGTGGCCAACGCCCGCCTGCTCGACGAGTCGAAAATCGACACCTCCAAGGTGCTCCTCCTCTCCATCATCACCATCCGCAACGTCAAGAACAAGATGGAGCAGAAGTACACCATCGTCCCCGAGAGCGAGGCCAACCTCAAGCAGGGCAAAATCTCCATCACCTCGCCCTTTGCCTCGGCCTTCCTCGGCCACAAGGTGGGCGATGTCGTCGAGGTCAACGTCCCTGCCGGCAAAATGAATTTCGAACTCATCAAAATTGAACGATAGTTATGGCTACCATTTTCAGCAAAATCGTGGCGGGTGAGATTCCCTGCTACAAGGTCTTCGAAACCGAGCGCTGCTTCGCTTTCCTCGACATCAACCCCGTGGTTCCCGGCCATGTGCTCTGCATCCCCAAGCAGGAAGTCGACTACATTTTCGACCTCGACGACGACCTCTTCACCGAGCTGCACCTCTTTGCCAAGCGTGTCGCCAAGGGTCTGAAGAAGGTCTGTCCCTGCATCAAGGTCGGCGAGGCTGTGGTGGGCATCGACGTCCCCCACGTCCACATCCACCTCATGCCCCTCAATAAGCCCGGCGACCTCAACTTCGGCCATCATGTCGAAATGTCGCCCGACGAGCTGAAGGCCCTGGCCGCCAAGATTGCCGCCGCCATCGAGTAGAGAAATTTTTGTTTCATGTTTACGTGGTGTCCTGCTTCCAGTGGGACACCTTTTTTTTACTGAGAGGCAACAGTTGATTTTGGGCTAATGTCCTTTGTTGCCGCCCGTATCGGGTACTTTGCCATCTCCATCGCGCCGATGTACACCGTCGCGCTGGCCAGGTCCTTCTCATCTACCGCAAAGCCGTAGAGATGCACTGCCTTCCCTTGCCATCTTTCTGGCAGCGTCAACTGCACGCGCCCCGACCGCCGCCACGCCGACGCACTCAGCACACCCTCCTCCATCTCAGGGCAGTAGGCATAAACATACACCTCGTCGTCACCGCTACCGCCGTCCCACTCAAACGGGATTTCCACACACCCCTCCACCACCGCTCCGCGGCGGTCCCCCTCCCCTAAGTTAGGGGAGCTGGCAGCCGCTTGCGGCTGACTGAGGGGTGTGTCCATAAGCGATGTGTCCATTAGCGATGTGTCCATAAGTGCTGTGTCCATGAGCCCTGTGCCAGTAAACCCGGGCGCCGCCACCTCGCCCTCGCTGACAATCAGAC
>JAEEGL010895082.1_pt1 | contig 16550 bp, 18 predicted proteins | sample 9134231 | NCBI WGS metagenome assembly JAEEGL01 (sample SAMN16246548, study PRJNA631951) | gut metagenome | biome: gut microbiome; feature: rumen; material: fiber-attached | host: Bos | place: Iran: Karaj | collected 2018-10
ATGGCTTTCTCATCTCTGTTCCAGTACAGTTCGACGATCTCCAGATCTTCCATCGTCTCCTCCTTTCATCTATCTACTCGGAAATCATTCGTCCGAGGTCACATTTTTCTGTTCCTTTACCCGGAACAGATAGTCCGTGTAAAGGTAATTGTCAAACAGGTAGCGGATCTCCACGAGGTTTTTCTCCAGAAGCTTGGCCTGCAGGAGCTTTCCGTCCGTCCACACCCAGGCCAGAAGGCGGTCGTAGCGGTCATAGGCATCGGAATGGGGTTCCAGTTCCAGAATGATCTCCCTGGCATTGCGCAGACTGACGTTGGTGAAGGACTTGGCTTCGTCGTATCCGTCATCCCCGTATTCCGGAGCATCCACCGCCAGAAAGCGGCAGTCGACCTGCGTGCCGTCCTCCAGACGGAACGCCGCCGTATCCCCGTCGTAGTTGTACAGGTATTTCACCCTGTATTTGACGGTATTCTCGTGAGGAGAGACCGGACTTTTGTCCAGGGTAAGGTGAAGATAGTTGATGACGAAGACGAAAGCGATGAACAGGACAAACAGCCCGATATTCCGCAATTGTCTTTTCCGCCACTTCGGGATCTTCTTCATACTTCAATTATAAAGGATTCTCTTCTCTTGACCATATTCCCGGAACGTGATAAATCATAGGAGATGGAAAAAGAAGAATTGAAGAGAATCAGACTTGTCGTAGCGGACGTGGACGGAACCCTTGTGGATTCCCGTTCACAGATCTCGCAGAAGACGATCGATGCCGTAAAGGAACTGAAAAAGACGGGCGTGAAGTTTGCGCTGGGGACCGGCCGCAGCAACAATATGGTCGAAGCGCTGGTAAGACTGATGGGAGGGGATCTCTGTTCCCTCAGCAACAACGGCTCCCTGGTCTATGATCACGGAGAGAAGAAGATCATCTATATCAAGGCTCTGACGAAGGGCCAGAGCGAAGCGATCCTTAACGAGATACTGAACAACGGTTGGGATTTCATCTCCTACTCCAGGACGCACATGTATTACTCCCATTACGACGCCTTCATCGAACGGAAACTCCAACAGGTCACTCAGGGCGCTTTCGAACTGAGCGACTTCCCGGATTTCCGTTTCAAGGAGATCACTTCTTTCGATCAGATCGATGATCCCGATGAACTGCTGAAGATCGCCGTCAGGAACGATCAGAGAGCGGATATGGAGAAGATCGCTGAGATCGCAAGTTCCGTCGGTGCAGAACTGAAGAACTCCGGAGAGAAGTTCGAAGCCATCTTCCCGCAGGGGATCTCCAAACAGAGCGGAATGCAGAAACTGCAGGAGTATCTGGGTGTTTCGAAAGAGGAAACGGCAGCCATCGGCGATTTCGACAACGATCTGCCGCTGTTTGCCCAGGCAGGATACAAGGTCGCCATGGGCAACGCCTCGGATGTATTGAAGAAGCGGGCCAACATCTTCACCGATTCCAACGATGAGGACGGCGTTGCGAACTTCCTGCTGAAGATCATTGAAGCACATCAGTAACAAAAGGACCTTCGGGTCCTTTTCAAATAAAAGCATCCCTTGCGGGATGCGCTCCGTATCACGAAGCAACTTCATTATATCATGTGTTTTAATTGTTCAGATTCGCACGGAGGACGGCTTTCAGATCGGTGATCCCGTCCGTTCCGGATTCCAGAAGATCTTTGACCGTCAGAGAACCGCTCTCCCTGGTGGCGAGAGCCTGAAGGACCATGGAGAGGTTGACCCCGGTCAGCACCTGGATATTTTCATTGTCGAGATCTTCGGCGATGATGCGTGCCAGACAGTTGCATGGGGAACCAAACAGCATGTCGCACATGACGATGACGCCGTCTCCTGTATCGACTTCCGTGATCGCATCTTTCAGCACGTTGATGAACTCGTCAGGACTTTCTTCCGCACCGAGGCAGCAGGCTTTCAGCTGTTTCTGTTCACCAAAAAAGAGCTTCGTCGTATCGAGCAGACCTTGCGCCAACGGTCCGTGACTGGTGATGATGATGCCTTTCATAAGCAACTCCTTATCTCCGTTTTCTCAACCATCATAAGGTCTTAATCATTCTTATATCTGTCTATAACGCGATATAGACCGTAATAGACAAGAAGTCCAATAACAATCAATCCTATGACGACAATCGCCTTCCAACCGGACTTAATGATCGATTCGTAAAAAGTTTTATAACCAAAAGTTGAATGGTCTTTAAAATCATTTAAAAAACCATAGATGGCAGATGGGAAAACAGTAAACGCAAATACAAATGCAGCAATAAGAACGCCACGTTCTTTCACCTGCTTCGTTTTTCCGACTCTTAAATTCTCGATAGAGCCCTTAGCATCATCCATTATTTTTGTTATTTCAAGTTTGTCCCTGATCGCTTCATAGACTTCTTGTGTTTCGAATTCCGAGATGACGTTTGGACAGAATATGTCGTTGTATCGAGTGAAATCGAGATTCAATAACAGGTAATCTTTTTGTTTGCTGGATAATTCTTTATTATCGATCAATAAATACTGAAAGAATTTCTGATGCAGACAGAACTCATAAATCAGTGAGAAGTCATTGTTTAAAACGCTGATATTTCTGTCTCTTTCTTTTTCTTCCCCATTTTCATTCGGTGTAGTTACAACAATCGATGCAATGCCAACTCTGGAGATTCCCCAAATCGCACTCGTGTCATCATGATATTCCGTGAAGACCTCATTATCTTTATTGTAGGTTCTTATTGCGCCGTTCTCATGCAAGCGCGAAAGTCTGTAAAGAGAATCTCTGATGTTTTTCTTATTGTTTTCAACGTCGTATCTTTCGATGTTGTTGTGTACTGTGTAGTAAGCAAAGGTGTAACATTTTCTTTCCTGTTCCTTGTAATTGAACAGCCAGTCTTGTGATTCGATTTTCAGTTTATAGTTCTCTTTGCTGTTCTTGCCAAAGCCATTGATAACTGCATCTTCCAATAATTCGTTAAAAAGGGTATAGATGCTAATTTTGCTGCGGAGATTGTATATTCTTTCTGCTAGGTTTCTCTCTTCTTTATCTACCTTTTCTTGTGGCTCCTTTATAGTTTCAATCGTCTTATAGAGTTTATCTTTGTCAGCAAAAAAGAGATTCAGTTTTTCATCATCGACGCTTCCTTTATCATCAACGTAGTTTTCTGAACAATCGGGTTTATAATTTTCTATGTATTCTTTAATTAATGTCTTTAAATCATCAACGAGGTTTTCTGGCCGTTTAATTTTCATGTCTATAGCGTTTTCATCAAATCTGTTCTTGATATTTCTGCTTATGACATCATACACAGATGCTATGTAACTCTTTTTTGCATCTTCAGATATTTCAGATTCTTCCTTTTTGTTATTTGGAAGTATTATCTTGATTGTAACTTTAAAAAACCCTGTGTTCTTTACCCCTTTTTTGATTTTTTTCCCGCCGTTATCGTTATATACGGAGAAAGAGATGTTATCGATAATGACTTTTATTTTGTTTTTATATTTGCCAGGGATGGCTATCTTGTTCTTTTTGCAATAGTCTTTACAATGCAGGCTGATGATTTCTTCTATATCTTTAATAGATTCCGAGTACTTTTTCTTTTTAGCGTCAATCTTTTTTTCTTCTTCGGTCTTATTCTTATTCTCGGATTCTTTATTATCCTCAGTCATTTTATCATCATCAGATAAGAATAATCGCCAACGTTTTTCATATTCTTCGTTGTCTGATTCATAAACTACGAAGTACTTTACATTGTCTTTTATATTGTCCTCGACAGGCTTTACAATGAGCTTCAGATCCTTATCAAAGTTTACGGCTGTTAAAGATGTCTTGTTTTTTGTCCCTTCCATTTTTGCTCTGAAAGGAATATACGTAATCAGATAGCCGTAGTCGTCATGCGTTTTCTTGGTTGTCTTTTTTTCACATGCTTCATTAATACTATTCATACAAACAATTCTCCGATCATCTCGACATCATTACTATTGTAACATCCAAAAGCATTCTCTGATGCCGATAAGGCAGAACCAGCATCATATAAGCAATTGCATCGTCCCCGCTTTTGGGCGAGGAGATGTCGGTAAGATCCCAGAGGTCCTAATGCGGGTTCTTTGTATGGATATAGGCGGATTTGCTAGAATAGGGGTGTATGGATGTGCTGACAGATAAGGATGTACGGAAACTGCTGGAATGGTACCGGCAGAACAAGCGGGCTCTCCCTTGGAGGGATACCGGCGATCCTTACGATGTCCTGCTCAGCGAGATCATGCTGCAGCAGACCAGAGTGGAAGCAGTCATCTCCTACTTTGAGAGGTTTCGGAAGGAAGTTCCGGATATCACCTCTCTGGCACAGATCGAAGAAGAAAAGCTCATGCGCCTATGGGAAGGGCTCGGATACTATTCCCGTGCCCGCAATCTGAAGAAGTGCGCTCAGCAGATCATGGAGAAACATGACGGAAAGATCCCCGCGGATCACGAAAAACTGCTTTCTCTTGCAGGTATCGGTCCCTACAGCGCCGGAGCCATCGCCTCCATCGCCTTCGATCTTCCCTGTCCGGCTGTCGACGGAAACGTCCTGCGGGTCATGGCCCGTTTCCTGGGCATCGAAGAAGACATCCGTTCGGAAGAAGTAAAAAGAAAGATCACAGACGTGATCGCCAGACATTACGAACCTTCCATTACGTGGGAAAAGGGTCATTATTCCGATCTGAGTCAGGCTTTCATGGAACTGGGAGCACTGGTCTGTCTGCCCAACGGAAGACCGGATTGCGGACACTGTCCGTTCCGAGAGAACTGTCATGCCCATATCCATTTCCTGACGGAACAGATCCCTTTCCGCAGCAGAAACAAGGACAGAAAGATCGTCGAACGGACCGTCGTGATCATCCGGGAAGGGGAAGGATTCCTGATCCGCAGACGTCCTTCGAAAGGTCTTCTGGCCGGCATGCATGAATTCGTCGGTCTGGAAGAGAAGCTGGATGACAAGGGCGTGAAGGAATATCTGAAACGAAGAGGGATGAGAGCCGAAGAGATCACAAGACTCGAAGATTCCCGGCACATTTTCTCCCACGTGGAGTGGCAGATGAACGCCTATGAGATCAAAGTCAGAGACAGAAACTTCGAATTGGAAGAAAATGAAATGTGGGCCGACCGCAGTACCCTGCAGTCCCTAGCCCTTCCGTCCGCCTTCCGGACATACACCGATCATTACGGTCTGAGATGAATACTCAAAACAAGAGAGTGAGGAAAACATATGTTTAATGCAAAAATAGTCAATTTGAACGACCGGATCATTCCGTTTGAAGACGAAACGACACTGGCGGAACTCCTGAAGCAGATACAGGACGAGCTTCCCTATCCGATCTATCTGGCCAAGCTGGATAACGCCTACCGTGCTCTGACGCACCGGATGACCCACGATTCGCTGATCGAATTCTTGGATCTGCGCAATCAGGAGACCTGGCTGGTCTATCAGAACTCCCTGATCCTGATCTTCATCAAGGCGGTCCACGACCTCTTCGGTAAAAAGGTTCTGGTCACAGTCAACAACTCCCTGAACAAGGGGCTCTACATCACGTCTACCCACAAGTTCACGCAGGAAGACGTGGATGCGGTCAAGGCACACATGAGAGAGATCGTGGATGCGGATCTGCCGATCGTCAAGGAACACGTCACCAAGGAAGGCGTCCGTCAGCTTGCCAGGAAACAGAAACTGACCGAAGCCGTCAAGCTCGTCGAAAGCATCACCAACATCGACGATCTGGAGATCTACTCCCTGGATGATGAAGTCCAGATCTTCTACGACCTCCTGGTCCCTTCCACCGGATATATCACCATCTTCGACATCGACATCTACCGCAACGGCCTGATCCTGCGCTATCCGCATCCGGGCAACCCGATGGAGGTGGCTCCTTACGAGGAACAGGAACTGCTGTACAACGCCTTCTCGGAGGCTACCAAATGGGGCCAGCTGATGAACATCAACTTCGTCTCCGACCTCAACGAACGCATCATCTACGACAACGTGGAAGACATGTTCCTGATGCAGGAAGCCCTGCATGAAAAGAGGATCTCCGACATCGCCGACATGATCCGGGACAAGGGAAGCAGAGTCGTCCTGATCTGCGGACCGAGCTCTTCGGGCAAGACCACCTTCGCCAAGAGACTGTGCATCCATCTGGGCGTCAATGGCTTCAAGACGCTGTATCTGGGAACGGATGACTACTACAGGGAACTGAGCGAAAGGACCTACGACGAGAATGGGGAACCGGATCTCGAAAGCATCAACGCGATCGATACCGAACTGTTCACTCAGAACATCAACGATCTGCTGCACGGGAAGGAAGTCGATCTGCCGAAGTACGACTTCGCCAGCGGCGGCAAGATCTTCGGCAAGAGACTCACCAGACTGGACAAGAACCAGCTGATCGTCATCGAAGGGATCCATGGCATGAACGACAAGCTGACGGAGAACGTGGAAGACCACGAGAAGTTCAAGATCTACATCTCTCCGTTCACTCCGATCTCCATCGACCACCACAACCGCATCTCTACCACGGATGCCAGACTGCTGCGCCGACTGGTGAGAGACCACAAGTTCCGTAACGCTCCGGCTCAGCAGACCATCAGCATGTGGCCGAAGGTGCGCAGTTCGGAAGATGCGAACATCTTCCCGTACAACTCCCGGGCTGACGTCTTCTTCAACTCCAACTGCATCTACGAGTTCGCGGTCATCAAGAAGTATGCGGAACCGCTGCTGAAACGCATCCGCAGAAACGAGAAGGAATATGCGGACGCCCAGCGCCTGCTGAACTTCCTGAAATTCTTCGATCCGATCTACGACGATTCCTACATCCCGAACAACTCCATCATCCGGGAGTTCATCGGCGGATCCGTCATCGTAAAATAGGATAATTCTTAATAGATTATGCACAACCGTCCGAAAGGGCGGTTTTTTCTTGATGACCGGTTGACAAGTTAGTAATACCTAACTAAAATAGATATATGGTTAGGTAATCCTAACATGAAGGAGGTCCTTATTATGATTCCGCTTACGTATGCCGATCCGGGAGAAGATAACGTCATTCTGAAAGTCAGTGGCAAGCCCGAGGTCAAGAAACATCTGGAAGACATGGGATTCACGGCAGGTTCGATCATCCGGGTCGTATCTTCCGTCAACGGCAATCTCATCGTCAATGTGAAGGATACGAAGGTGGCTCTGGATAAGGAGCTTGCGACAAAGATAATGATCTGATGGAGGGGAAATGATGAAGACATTAAGAGATGTTGCCGTCGGTGGAACATGCACGGTCAAGAAGCTTCATGGGGAAGGCGCCGTCAAGCGCCGGATCATGGACATGGGCGTGACGAAGAATACCGAGATCTATGTAAGAAAAGTGGCTCCGCTGGGCGATCCGATCGAAGTGACGGTCCGCGGCTATGAACTTTCGATCCGGAAAGCGGATGCGGAAATGGTCGAGGTTCAGTAAGGAGAGAAAGATATGAGTATAAGAATTGCGTTGGCAGGAAATCCGAACAGCGGCAAGACGACCCTGTTCAATGCCCTGACCGGTTCCAACCAGTATGTCGGTAACTGGCCGGGCGTCACCGTCGAAAAGAAAGAGGGTAAACTCAAAGGCTACGAAGATGTGATCATCACCGACCTTCCGGGCATCTATTCCCTTTCTCCGTATACTCTGGAAGAAGTGGTTGCCAGAGAATATCTGATCACCGAAAGACCGGATGCGATCCTGAACATCGTTGACGGCACCAACCTGGAAAGAAACCTGTATCTGACCACACAGCTGACGGAGCTGGGCATCCCGGTCGTCGTCGTCATCAACATGATGGACCTGGTCGAGAAGAACGGCGTCAAGATCGATCTGGATGTTCTGTCCAAGGAGATGGGCGTGAAGTTCGTCAGCATCTCCGCTCTGAAAGGTACGAACATCGACAAGGCTGCCGATGCGGCGGTCGAAGCTGCCAAAAACGGCAAGACGATCCCGCTGCACACCTTCGGCGGAAGCGTCGAACACGCCTTGGCTCACATCGAAGAAGCGACTGTCCACAATCTGCCGGAAGAACGCCAGAGATGGTATGCGGTCAAACTGTTCGAAAGAGACTCCAAGGTCCTGGAAGATCTCAAGCTCGACAAGGATACCCTTGCGCACATCGAGAAAGACATCAAGGCCGTGGAAGACGAAATGGATGACGATGCCGAAAGCATCATCACCAACGAGAGATATATCTATATCGCCAATCTGCTGAAAGGCATCTACAAGAAGAAAGGCGCCAACGATCTGACCGTATCCGACCGGATCGACCGGATCGTCACGAACCGTATCCTGGGTCTGCCGATCTTCGCAGCCATCATGATCTTCGTCTACTGGCTGGCCATGGGCCCGTTCGGGACCTTCCTGACCGACTGGACGAACGATGTGTTTGCTGCAGAATTCATGGAAGGCGGAGCGGCCGCTCTGCTGGAAGGCTGGGGTGTAGCACCTTGGCTGGTATCCCTGGTCGCTGATGGTATCGTTCACGGTGTCGGAGCCGTCCTGGGCTTCGTTCCGCAGATGCTGGTGCTGTTCCTGATGCTGTGCAGCCTGGAAGATGTCGGCTACATGGCACGTGTCGCCTTCATCATGGACCGTATCTTCCGTAAGTTCGGTCTCTCCGGCAAGTCCTTTATTCCGATGCTGATCGGATCGGGCTGTGGCGTTCCGGCTGTCATGTCGACCAGAACGATCGAAAACGAACGTGATCGCCGAATGACGATCATGACGACCTGCTTCATTCCGTGCGGTGCGAAACTGCCGATCATCGGTCTGATCGCCGGTGCGATCTTCAACAACGCCTGGTGGGTCTCCGCATCCGCATACTTCATCGGTGTCGCCGCGATCATCATCTCCGGCATCATGCTGAAGAAGACAAAACTGTTCGCAGGCGATCCGGCTCCGTTCGTCATGGAACTTCCGGCTTACCACGTACCTTCTGTTTCCAACGTTCTGAGAGGTACCTGGGAGAGAGGCTGGTCCTTCATCAAACGTGCCGGTACGGTCATCGTGCTGTCGTCCGTCGTCATCTGGGTGCTGAACTCCCTGTCCTTCGAAGGCGGATTCCATTATCTCGGTGAAGACGGCGAAGGTGCTTCCATCCTGGAAAACATCGGTTCGCTCTTTGCGTGGGTCTTCGCTCCGTTAGGCTTCGGTACATGGCAGGCGACTGTCGCTACTGTACTGGGCCTGGTTGCCAAGGAAGACGTCGTCGGTACGATCGGTACCCTGATCTCCATGGAAGATCTGCCTGACCTGGTGGAAGAAGGAGAACAGATCATGGGTGTCCTGGATGTCTTCTTCAACGGTTCCGCCATTGCCGGCTATGCCTTCATGGTGTTCAACCTTTTATGTGCACCGTGCTTTGCAGCCATGGGTGCGATCAAGCGCGAGATGAACAACGGCAAGTGGACGGCCATCGCGATCGGCTATATGTGCGTCTTCGCCTATGCAGTCGCACTGTGCATCTACCAGATCGGTTCTGCACTGACCGGACACGTCAACGTATTGGGTCTCATCGCAGCAGTCGCGATCATCGCGTTCATGCTGTACATGCTGTTTAGGCCTTACAAGGAATCCGAGACCCTGACTCAGGAAGTCAGAGTAAAATAACCCCTAAGGAGGAACGCTTATGTGGTTGAAAGAGAATCTGGCAAATATCATCATAATCGTCCTCATCGCAGTACTTCTGTATCTGTGTGTCAGAAGTCTGGTCAGACAGAAAAAGGCCGGACTGCCCTCCTGTGCCTGCGGCAAAAACTGTGCGACATGCGCTTTGCGATGTCAGCACAGTCTGCCCGAGCACAAAATCTCCTGAAAACGGGTACCCATTTACGGATAAACGTGCTACAATGATACATGGTGGCACCCGCTTGGGGATTTCCATTGATTTGAAGCAAAAACAAAGGCGTGGTACACGCCTTTCATCTTGAATGCAGTGAGGGAGAATATGAAACTGACAGCAAACCAGATAAGGTATTTACTTACGATCAAACAGTTGGCGGAAACGAAGCACGTGATCAAATCCATCGACGTAGCCAAAAGGCTGAACATTTCCAGAGCCAGCGTCCATAAGATGCTGGGATGTCTGAAAGATATGAACTATATCAGGCAGGAGCCCTACTCCTCCATCCGTCTGAGTAATTCCGGACAGAGGACGTCCAACAGATATCTGGAGAAATACGAACTGATCCGGGAACAGCTGATGCCGGTGATCGACGTGAAGGAAGACTTCGATCTGGGGATCTGTACATTGCTGGAAAAGATGTAGACAGCGTTAAGGAAACTTGCGCTGTCTTTTTGTTATATAATGAAAATAATATGAGAAAGAATATATCCGATCTGGAATCCAGAGACAACTGGCTGGAAAAGGAGAGACAGAGAGAAAGCCGGATCTCAGCCTGGGACATGGATGAAGGAAAGAAAGTCCGCAATGAACACGCAGACAACTGCGATGTGAAAGAGACGGCGACTCTTCATGAGAGACGCCATCAGCGCAGAGCGAAGATCGACTATGATGCCACCGGCGGAAACGAAAGACCGAACAATGCTCCGAGCTCCTGGTTCTTCATCGATCTGGTCCTGCTGTTCGTGCTGATCATGCTCCGCATCATCATGCCTTACAATCTGCCTGTCCACTACGCAGGGATCATCTTTCTGTTCCTTGGGATCAATCCGGGCATCTTCTTCTGGCTGTTCATCGGGAAGAAGTTTCCGCCGAAGGGATACTGGAAGTTCCTGTTCATCCTGACAATACTGATCGAACTGATCGCCGCGGTCATGTTTCATCCGCAGGTCTATTATTACTAGGAGGTATATACCATGAAATTCTTAATCATCATCCTGATCTTACTGGTCATCATCTGCGCCATGATCTTCAGCTGCCTGTGCATCGTCCCTCAGGGAAGTGCCTGGGTCATCGAACGTCTCGGCAAGTACCATGCGACATGGCAGCCGGGTCTGCACCTGAAGACCCCGATCCTCGAGAGAGTCGTACGCAAGATCTCCATGAAGGAACAGGTCGCCGACTTCGAACCGCAGTCCGTCATCACCAAGGATAACGTTACGATGAACGTCGACTCCGTCGTCTACTTCCAGGTCATCAATCCGGAAGCTCTGACCTACGGCGTCGAAAGACCGATCGCCGCGATCGAAAACCTGTGTGCCACGACCCTGCGTAACATCATCGGTTCCATGACTCTCGATGAGACGCTGACTTCCCGTGAGAAGATCAACAACGAGACCATCAAGGTCCTCGATGAAGCCACCAACAAGTGGGGCATTGATATCACCCGAGTCGAGGTCCAGAACATCACTCCGCCGAAGTCCATCCAGGAAGCGATGGAGAAACAGATGAAGGCTGAACGTGAAAAGAGAGCGGTCATCCTGACGGCAGAAGGTGAAAAGCAGTCTGCGATCACCAGAGCCGAAGGTGAAAAGGAATCTGCGATCCTGAGAGCGGAAGCCGTCAGAGAAGAGCGCATCCGCACCGCGGAAGGTGAAGCGGAAGCGATCCGTGCCGTTGCGGAAGCACAGGCAAAGGCCATCGAGATGGTCAACAACGCCAAGCCGTCCAAGGAATACCTGTCCATCCGTTCGATGGAAGCGGCAGAGAAGATGGCGGACGGTCAGTCCACCAAGATCATCGTTCCTTCCGAACTGCAGAACCTGGTCACGCTGGGCGAAGTCTTCAAGGAAACGAAATAACACAAAAGGTCCTTCGGGACCTTTTTTCTTTTTCGAATTGATTTTCTTCCAAGGATCCGCAACAATAGAAACATGAAACTGATCTTTATACGGCACGGAGACCCCGATTACGTACACGATACACTGACGGAACAAGGCATCAAGGAGGCGGAAGCGCTGATCCCGCGCATGAAGCGGATCGATGCGGACTTTTACTACGTCTCTCCTCTGGGAAGAGCCAGAAAGACCGCAGAGATCGCCCTGAGCGAGATCGGGAAAGAACCGGTCGTTCTGGATTATCTGAGAGAGTTTCCGGCGGAACTGTATCTGCCCAGAGATCCGAAAACACGTGTCAGCTACTGCTGGGACTGGTATCCCGCTGACTGGGCGGAGGAGAAGATCTTCTATGATCCGGAGACCTTTGGCGAACATCCGATCATGAAGATGACAGATGTGAAGGGAGTCTATGATTCCGTTACGGAAAGCTTCGGGAAGTTCCTGGAAGAACACGGATATCGGAAGAAGGGACATACCTTTGAAGTGCTGAAGGAGAATCACGATACCCTGTGCTTCTTCTGCCATCTCGGAGTGGAATGCGTCATTCTGTCATACCTGATCAACGTCTCACCGATGGTCCTGTGGCACGGCTTTGCGCCTGCCCCGACTTCTGTCACGACCGTCTATACGGAAGAAAGGGAAAAAGGGACCGCATCGTTCCGGATCGCTTCCTTCGGTGACATCTCCCATCTGTACGACAAGGGGATCGAACCTGCCTTTGCGGCAAGGTTCTGCGAATGTTTCTCGGATGATACCAGACACTGAAAGGAGAGAAGGTATGCTGTTTGACTCGATCATGCATGTGACGTTTTTCTGCGAGGATCTGAAGAGATCGGTCGCTTTCTATGAAGATCTCGGCTGCAGGATCAAAATGACTGTGAAATACAGATCCTACCTCGACAGACCGGACCACGCTTTCTATCGGAAAGCTCTGGAAACGCCGGACGACTGGTGCATCGTCTATGTGGAAGTTGCACCCGGGCAGTTCATCGAACTGTTTCCGAAGAAGGAAGGTCAGAAGGAACATCCCGCTTTCAATGAAAATATCGGCTATTCCCATTTCGGAACGACGGTGAAGGATATCTTTGCGACCAGGGACTTTCTGGTTTCCAAAGGCGTGAAGATCCTTTCGGGACCGCAGATCGGAAACTCCCATACCTGGCAGATGTGGGTCGCCGATCCGGATGACAATCGGATCGAGATCATGCAGTACACGGAAGAGTCCTATCAGCTGACAGGACACATCGACTGAAAAGAACGACGAACGTTCTTTTTTTGATGAACGATACAAGAATTTAATTCAATCTGCGATACAATAATACTGTAATGATTGAAAGAGAAAGGACCTACGTTGCGATCGACCTGAAGTCGTTCTATGCCTCGGTGGAATGCGTGGAAAGAAGCCTCGATCCACTGAACGCAAACCTGGTAGTCGCCGATGAATCCCGTACAAACAAGACGATCTGTCTGGCGGTATCGCCCTCCCTGAAATCCTTCGGGATCCCGGGAAGACCGCGGCTTTTCGAAGTGGAACAGAAGGTGAAGCAGATCAACCGGGAACGTCAGAGAAAGGCTCCGGCGGGGATCCTGAAAGGAAAATCGGTCTTCCTGGATGAGCTGCAGAAGGATCCTTCGCTGGCTTTGGACTACATCGTCGCCGTACCCCGCATGGGAAAATACGTGGAGTTCAGTAACGACATCTACGGCGTCTATCTGAAGTATGTCTCTGCGGAGGATATCCACGTCTATTCAATCGACGAAGTCTTCATCGATGTGACGGCATACCTCAATACTTATCGGACGACTGCGCGCGAGCTGGCTTTGCGCATGATCCGGGACGTCATGTCTCTGACCGGAGTCACTGCGACAGCCGGGATCGGCAGCAACCTTTACCTGGCGAAAGTGGCGATGGATATCGTCGCCAAGCATCTTCCTGCCGACAAGGACGGCGTCAGGATCGCCCAGGTCGACGAGATGTCCTACCGGAAACTGCTGTGGACGCACGAACCGCTGACGGATTTCTGGAGAGTGGGACCGGGCATCATGAGGAGACTGGAGAAGTACGGGATCCATACGATGGGAGACATCGCCCGTTTCTCTTTGCGCAGCGAAGGGACACTTTACGACGAGTTCGGGATCAATGCGGAACTGCTGATCGACCACGCCTGGGGCTATGAACCGTGTACGATGAAGGACATCAAGGCCTATAAGCCGGAGAATCATTCGACCGGGATCGGTCAGGTCCTGATGGAACCGTATTCCTATGAGAAGGCTCTGGTCGTCATGAAGGAAATGGTCGACAATCTTGCCCTGGATCTGACGGAAAAGGGACTGTGTACGGACCATGTGAGCCTCTATGTGGGCTATGATTCCTCCAACGATCTGAGAAACTATCAGGGCGAGATCAGAAACGACTGGTATGGCCGGAAAGGAGCCGGGCCGGGAGGGGGTTCCGTTCAGCTGCACGACTATACGTCCTCTTCCCATGTTCTCACCGGCGTCTTCTCAGAACTGTTTAAACGGTCCGTAAACAGCGAACTGCTGATCCGGAGGATAAACATCAATGCGGACCATGTGGTGCTTAAAACGGACGCAGAGGCTTCTGAGAAGAGGGAACAGTTCTCCCTGTTTTCCGATCCCGAAGATACTCTGGAAGAAAGAAAAAGGGAAGAGGAAGAAGAGAAGAAGGAAGAATCCCTCCAGCACGCCATCCTGGACATCAAGAGGAGATTCGGAAAGAACTCGGTGCTGAAAGGGACAAACTTCGAAGAAGGAGCCACCGGCCGGCAGAGGAACGAACAGATCGGAGGACACAGGGAATGAGTGAAAAAGATCCGCATCGTTACGACGACATCCTGGAGATCCCCTACACAAAATCCCGAAACCGGAAACAGATGTCCAACTACGACCGAGCTGCCCAGTTCGCTCCGTTTGCGGCACTGACCGGCTACAGCGAATCGATCGCCGAGACGGGAAGATACACTGAAGGATTCGTCGAACCGGGAGAACAGGAAAAGGAAGAACTGGACCGGAAACTGAAGATCCTGATGACGCATGCCGGGGAAAGACCGGAAGTGGAAGTGGAATACTTCGTTCCGGACCTGTACAAGGAAGGAGGCTCCTACCGGAAACAGACCGTATCCGTATACCGCATCGATCTGTTGGAAAGAGTACTGATCACAACGGAGAAGCAGAAGATCGATCTGGGCTATATCGCAGACATAGACGGAGAGATCTTCCGGGAATACGAAGAATTCTGAAACAGACGGTCATTTCCCATCCGTCTGTTTTCTTTCGGTGTTAACATAGTATTAATATGCGGAAAAGAAACGTAGACATGCTGGAGGGAGACCTCGGAAAGAACATCCTGCTGTTTGCCTTGCCGGTCACGGCATCGGGAGTCATTCAGCTTCTTTTCAATGCGATCGACATGATCGTCGTGGGACAGTTTTCCGGTAGTTCTTCCATGGCAGCCGTCTCTTCGACGGGCTCCCTGATCTCCCTGATCACCAACCTGTTCATCGGACTGTCCGTGGGCAGCAGCGTCTGCATCGCCCGAAGGATCGGTTCGGGAGACTACGATTCCATTTCCGATGCGGTACAGACCTCGATCACCCTGGCCCTGATCTTCGGTTTCATCCTGATGGGACTGGGGATCGTCTTTTCCCGTGCTTTGCTGGAGATGATGAAGTCTCCGGTCGATGTCATCGATCTGAGCGTCCTGTATCTCCGGATCTACTTTACCGGCATGCCGGCGACGATGGTCTACAACTTCGCTTCGGCAGTTTTAAGAGCCAAGGGAGATACGAAGAGACCTCTGCTGGCGCTGACGATCTCGGGCGTCCTGAATGCCGTACTGAACCTGTTCTTCGTGGTCACACTGAAGATGGATGTGGCAGGCGTCGGTCTGGCCAGTTCCATCTCCGCCTACGTATCGGCGATCATCGTTCTGATCGTACTGATCACGGATCCGGGATTTACCCGTCTGGATCCGAGACATCTCTATATCGACGGAAGTTCTTTCCGGGAGATCGCCCGGGTAGGCATTCCCGCCGGGATCCAGTCGACGGTCTTCTCTGTCAGCAACGTCGTCATCCAGTCTTCTATCAATAGTTTCGGCAGCGCGGCCATGGCCGGAAACGGTGCCGGCAGTTCCGTCAGCAATTTCATCTATGCCGGAATGAATTCCTTCTATCAGACCTGTCTGACCTTCTCCAGCCAGAACATGGGAGCCGGAAAGATCGAACGGGTCAGGAAGACCCTGGTCCTGTGTCTGCTGTACGTGGCGGTGACCGGGATCGTCCTGGGCTGGGGTTCCGTCTTCTTCGGAAGGCAGCTGCTGAGCCTGTATACCCACGATCCGGAGGTCATGGATTACGGGATGATCCGTCTGCGTTACATCTGCCTGCCTTACTTCCTGTACGGGATGATGGATGTTATGGTCGGATCCTTAAGAGGCATGGGTTCTTCCGTCGCTCCGATGGTCGTATCCCTGCTGGGAGTCTGTGCCTTCCGCCTGCTGTGGGTCTACACCTACTTCCAAAACCATCCCACTTTCGAAGACCTCTTTCTGTCCTATCCGGTCAGCTGGATCATCACTGCGGGAACCCTGTTCGTGATGAATCTCATCCTCTATGGAAGACTGAGAAGGAAAAATCTGTCAGAAGAATGAAAATTTACAGATTGTTTCTGTAAAATATTTACAAATATAAAGAAATCTATGTAAAATAGTTCTATCAGCGAACAGGTATAGGAGGTAACAT
>JAEEGL016024232.1_pt1 | contig 16550 bp, 14 predicted proteins | sample 9134231 | NCBI WGS metagenome assembly JAEEGL01 (sample SAMN16246548, study PRJNA631951) | gut metagenome | biome: gut microbiome; feature: rumen; material: fiber-attached | host: Bos | place: Iran: Karaj | collected 2018-10
AAAAACTACTACGGAAAAAGTCCTGTCGGCAAATTCATGTCCGGACTTCTAACCGTACTGCTGATAGGCGGCATAGGCTTCATCGGCTACAGTGTTGCCGAGCCTATAATCAACTACACTCAGCACAAAGGCGACAAGCCGGCATCAACAATGCCGGTGACTACCGACGGCACCGGCGGGGAAGAATCTTCCTCCGGCGAGAAGGCTTCGTCAGAGCGCTTCAAGGCAGTCTGCCTCACGGCAAGCGACATACAGAGCGTGAGCACTCTCGAAAAGGCTGTAGATTCGATACCGGCTGACGGAGGCTACGAATACGTGGAAGTGCCCCTCAAGGTCAGGGGAGGAGCGATAAACTATGCCTCATCAGTAAAGGAGGCGCAGTTTGCTCTTGCTGTTCAGTCTGATGTGGCGCTGAGCGATATGGTCGCAGTGATAGAAAAGTCAGGCTTCAAGCCCGCGGCAGAGATAAGCACGCTCCACGACAACCTGCTTCCGGCAGTATATCCGGAAAGCGGCTACGTCACTGCTGACGACGGCTCACAGTGGAACGACAACGACCCGGCTCACGACGGCAAGCCGTGGACTACTCCTTATTCGCAGACCACTCTCACATACCTCTCGGACATCGTCAGCGAGGTCTCGGGAGCAGGCTTTGAGCGCATTATCTGCACTGACCTCGTATATCCCGATTTCAGACCGTCCGACCTTGCGATGCTCGATGAAAAGCTCGGCAAGAGCGACAGATTCATGGCTCTCACATCGGCGGCGAATCTGCTGTATGAGAAGTCTGTCTCGAACGGAGCTTCCATGTATATCGGCGTATCTGCTGTTGATATGCTCAAGGGAAATGACGATGTGCTCCAGCCGATGCTTCTTTCGGCGAATACGGTAGTGCTCGAAATAGATGTTGAAGAGCTCGTGAACGGCGTATCAGACGGTCACACTCTTTACGAATTTGAAGGCTCGCCTGCGGAGATAACCGACAAGTGCCTGAAATTCCTCAGCCCCAAGCTTACCGATTTCAACGTTGTCGTAAGGATAAAGGGACAGGGCAGGACACGCGAGGAGCTCATGAAGGCAAAGGAAAAAATAGCCGGCTACGGATATTCCTCATTCGTTATCGGCTGAAATAAAGGAAATACAACCGATATTATCGGAGAACGGAGAAAAACATGGCAGAAAACTTTACAGTATCACTACAGAAAATAATCGACGAGTATCAGCTTGAAGTTATCCACACTCACAAAAACCCCGAGGAGATACTCATCAGCGAAAACGATGTAAACCGTCCGGGACTCCAGCTCATGGGATTCTACGAATACTTCAATCCCGAGCGTATCCAGATCATAGGTAAAATGGAGTTCGCATACCTCTCCACAATTGACGAAAAGACCCGCCGCGAGCGCTTACAGCTTCTTTTTGCACAGCGTCTGCCTGCTCTCATAATCACGCGAGAGCTCCCTTACTTTGCAGAAATGCTCGAGCTCGCGAAGGAGTATGAGGTCCCGCTTCTCAGAAGCAAGGAGAGCACCTCGAACTTCATGTCCGGACTTATCGCATTCCTCAACCTCAATCTTGCTCCGAGAGTTACCCGTCACGGCGTACTCATCGAGATATACGGCGAGGGCGTGTTCATCACCGGCGAGAGCGGCGTAGGTAAGAGCGAGACCGCTATCGAGCTCGTAAAGCGCGGTCACAGACTTGTCGCAGATGACGCAGTCGAGATAAGAAAGGTATCGAATATCAGCCTTGTAGGAAGCTCGCCGGACAATATCCGCCACTTCCTCGAGCTCAGAGGCATAGGTATCATCAATGCACGCCGTCTGTTCGGTATCGGTGCCGTAAAGATGACCGAGAAGCTCGACCTCGTTGTTGAGCTCGAACAGTGGGATTCCGAAAAGGTATATGACAGAATGGGCGTAGACACCGAGTATGTAAGTCTTCTCGGCGTAAAGATACCCTCACTCACTATCCCTGTAAAGCCCGGACGTAACCTCGCAGTTATACTTGAAGTTGCGGCTATGAACAACAGACAGAAGAAAATGGGATACAATGCCGCCGCCGAGCTGCTCAACAGACTCGGTATGGAGTCTGACCCCAAGGAAACAGTCAGAAATTATGAAGCATTCTAAGCAATGGGGGAGATACTATGATAAATATGAACGAACTTACAGCTCTGTGCGACAAGCTCGGCTGTAAGATAACTCCTGAATGTCCGCTGAAGGAGTACATAACCTTCCGATTCGGAGGTCCGTGCAGAGCGCTTATCAGCATAAATTCAGCCGTATCCGCGGCTGAGCTGCTGAAGTATCTCAAAGCGAACGACATAAAATATGGCATTCTCGGCAGAGGAAGCAACGTTCTCGCTGCCGATGAGGGCTTTGACGGAGTAATACTTCTCCTCGGCAGTGATTTTGCAAATATCACAGTTGAGGACAACATTATAAAATGTCAGGCGGGAGCTCTTCTCGCATCTGCCTGTGTACACGCTCAGCAGCTCGGACTTACGGGCATGGAGCACCTTTTCGGTATTCCCGGAACAGTCGGCGGAGCGCTGTACATGAATGCCGGAGCTTACGGCAGCGAGATGAAGGACGTCGTTGTTTCAGCTCAGTACATCGACGAGGACTGCTCTATCAGGAGCATTTCAGCCGAGGATATGGATCTCTCCTACAGGCACAGCTTTTTCTCGGGCAAAAAGTGCGTGATAACATCTGTTACTCTCAAGCTCGAAAAGGGCGACCCTGACGAGATAAGAGCCGCAATGAGTGAGTGTATGCAGAAGAGAAGCTCCAAGCAGCCCCTCGACCACCCAAGCGCAGGAAGCACCTTCAAGCGCCCTGAGGGAAGCTACGCCTCACTGCTTATTGACCAGTGCGGGCTCAAGGGAATGAGCTGCGGAGGCGCTCAGGTAAGCGAGAAGCACAGCGGATTCGTCATCAATACCGGCGACGCAACGTGCAGCGACGTGCTTGAGCTCTGCGGTAAGATAAAGAATATCGTAAAGGAAAAGACCGGTTACCTGCTCGAGCTTGAACCGGAGATACTTTCCTGATACGCTGAAAGAGGATAATCATGAATCTATTGATAGTAACCGGAATGTCCGGCTCGGGAAAATCGAGCGTTATGGACGTTATGGAGGATATCGGCTATTACTGCATCGACAATATCCCTCCGAAGCTTATACCGCAGTTCGTTGACCTCTGCCGCAAGTCCGACACGGGCATGGAAAAAGTTGCTGTTGCGGTAGATATAAGAACAGGCGATATGTTCGCCGAGATATTCCGCGCATGGCAGACGCTTAAATCCGAAGCTGACGTTGACCTGAAAGTGCTCTTCATCGAAGCCAATGACGAGGTGCTCATCAAGCGCTACAAGGAGACCCGACGCAAGCACCCGCTTGACGAGAAGTTCAACGGCAATCTCCACGAGGCGATACAGTACGAGCGGGAACAGCTCTCGACGCTGCGCGAGATAGCCGACTATTATATCGAGACCTCCGGACTCACAGCCGCTCAGCTCAAAGAGCAGGTCAAGCAGATATTCCTCGAGCACCGCTCGGATTCACTTATTATAAAGGTGATGTCTTTCGGCTTCAAGTATGGAGTATCGACCGAATCCGACCTCGTGTTCGACGTCAGATGCCTGCCGAATCCATATTACGTAGAGGAGCTCAGGAACCATACAGGAACCGAGAGCTGTGTCCGCGATTACGTTATGGGCTTTGAGGAATCGCAGAAGCTCTATGAGAAGATAACCGACCTCATCGACTACCTTGTCCCGCTCTATATCCGCGAGGGCAAGAGCCAGCTTGTTATCGCGTTCGGCTGTACAGGCGGAAAACACAGGTCGATAACCTTTGCGGAGCTTCTCTCGAAGCACCTCACCGAGAAGAAGTTCAAGGTACAGAAGTACCACAGGGATATAACCAAGGATAAAAAATTCTGATGAAATGTCCGCATACGTCAAGTGTGCGGACATATTTTGAGAGGAGGCGTAAAAATGTCTTTTTCAAACGAAGTCAGAGAGGAGATACGCTCCTCGATAACGGATAAGGATAAGCGTTTTGCCTGCCTTTACGGTATGCTCCTGTTCTGCCGTCATATCGGTATGGAACACATATCCTTCCAGACCAAGAGCCCGACTGCCGGAAACACGTTCTGCGAGCTCTTCCGCCACGTTTTCCGCAGCGAGCCCGACTGCCGCGAATCGAGCAGCAGCGGCAGCACGCTCTATACCTACGATATATCTGATGCCGAGCTTATAGGGAGAGTGCTTGCCAAGTACCATATAACCGAAGGTCCAAGGCGTATAGACGAGGAGATTATTTCAACTCCGAGCCTCGGAGTTTTCACTGCCGGAGCATTTCTTGCCTGCGGGAGCGTCAATGACCCAGCCAAGGAGTATCACCTCGAGTTTGCTGTTCCGGGAGAAGAGCTTGCGGGACAGCTCGTATCGCTCCTTTCAGATATCGGGGTTTCAGCGAAAACAGCTATACGCCGCGGTCAGTACATCGTTTATATCAAAGGCAGCGAATCCATCGAGGATACTCTCACATTTATCGGAGCCCAGCAGTGTACTCTCGAGCTCATGAACGTGAAGATATACAAGGACGTCCGCAATAAGGCGAATCGCATAGCAAACTGCGACAGTGCCAACATCGACAAGGTAGTTGCCGCTGCCATGAAGCAGCAGGAGGATATCATGCTCATCGCCTCGACAGCCGGACTTGATACGCTCTCGGACGAGCTCCGCGAGGTCGCAGAGCTGCGCCTTGAAAACGTCGGCATGAGCCTGCACGAGATAGGAAACAGCCTCTCAGAGCCGATAAGCCGCTCGGGAGTGAATCACCGTTTCCGCAAGCTTGCGAAAATAGCTGATGAGATAAGGCAGGGAGGAAACGTCAATGAGAAGTGACGGCTTCGTAAACCTTCATGTGCATACGCAGTACAGCCTTCTCGACGGAGCCTGCCGCATTCCGGAGCTTATCGCGAGAGTAAAGGAGCTCGGACAGACGGCTGTCGCAATAACCGACCACGGCAATATGTACGGAGTGCCGGAATTCTGGAAAGCCGCTTCTGAAGCCGGCATAAAGCCTATAATCGGCTGCGAGGTTTATGTTGCCCCGAGGACTCGCTTCGACCGCGAGCCCAAGCTTGATCAGCGTCCGTATCATCTTGTGCTGCTATGCGAGAACAATACCGGCTACAGCAACCTCGTGAAGCTCGTATCTGCGGGTTCTATCGAGGGATTTTACAACCGTCCGCGAGTTGATACGGAGCTTCTGCGCAAGTATCACGGCGGACTTATCGCGATGTCAGCCTGTCTCGCGGGAGAGATACCTCGTCTGCTGAGCAGCGGACAGTATGCCGCAGCAAAGGAAAAAGCTCTCGAATACCGCGATATTTTCGGCGAAGGGAACTATTATATAGAGGTACAGAATCACAGTCTGCGTGAGGAGATACAGATCCTTCCGCAGCTGTACAGGCTCTCAGCTGAAACGGGTATACCTCTTGCTGCGACAAATGACTGCCACTATATTAATAAGGAAGACTCCGAGCTTCAAAACATACTGCTCTGCATCCAGACCGGAAAGCTTCTCGGCGAGCCGACCGGACTTAATTTTGAGACCAATGAGTTTTATGTCAAATCAGCAGATGAGATGGCTGAGCTTTTTTCCGGTCATGAGGAGGCAGTCACAAATACTGCGGAAATTGCCGCGAGGTGCAGTGTTGACATGAGCTTTGACAGCGCGATAAAGATACCGCACTTCGAGGTAAATGGCACAGATGACAACGATATGTACCTCCGCAGGCTTGCTCATGCGGGAATGATGAAGCGCTACGGCAGGGATATTCCGGAGGGCGCTGAAAAACGTCTTGAATACGAGCTCTCCGTTATAACCGAGAAGCATTTCACCGACTATTTCCTCATTGTCTGGGACTTTATCCGCTACGCCCGCGAGCACGATATCCCCGTCGGACCGGGCAGAGGCTCGGGAGCAGGAAGTCTCGTCGCATACTGTATCGGAATCACGGGCATAGACCCTCTCAAATTCAACCTCATGTTCGAGCGCTTTCTAAATCCTGAGCGTGTCAGTATGCCTGATTTTGATATCGACTTCTGCATTGAGGGAAGAAAATACGTGAAGGACTATGTTGTGCAGAAATACGGAGCAGACAAGGTCTCTGAGATAATCGCATTCGATACTCTGAAAGCCAAAGCCGCAGTAAGGGATATCGCTCGTGTTATGGGGCTTCCCTATAACCTTGCGGACAGAGTCGCAAAGCTGATAGACCCGAAAGGCAGTCTCACTTCCTCTCTGCGTGATAATCCTGATTTGTCGGAGCTCTACCGCTCGGACAGGTCTGTGAAGAAGCTCATCGACCTTGCACTTCGGCTCGAGGGAATGCCTCGGCACACTTCAACTCACGCGGCAGGAGTAGTCATATCGGCAGTTCCGCTTGCGGACTTAGTGCCGCTCCAGCGCAGTGATACGTCGATAACGACGCAGTACACAATGGAGTATCTCGAATCGCTCGGACTGCTGAAAATGGACTTTCTCGGACTTCGCAACCTCACCATAATCCGCGACGCAGTCAGGGAGATAAGACTGACAGAGCCGGAGTTCAGGATAGACCGCATACCTACCGACGACATGGATGTTTATGCAATGCTTGCAAAGGGCGATACAGCAGGCGTTTTCCAGTTTGAGAGCGCCGGCATGACGCAGAAGCTGATCGACCTCCAGCCGGAGCGGCTTGAGGACCTGATAGTTATACTTTCGCTCTACCGTCCGGGACCGATGAAGTCGATACCGGTATATATCGAGAATAAAAAGAATCCGGACAAGATAAAATATATCCACCCGAAGCTGAAAGAGATACTCGGCGAGACCTACGGCGTAATGGTCTATCAGGAGCAGGTCATGGAGATATGCCGCAGACTTGCAGGATATTCCTACGGCCACGCGGACATAGTCCGACGTGCAATGGCTAAGAAAAAGCATGATGTAATGCTCCGCGAGCGTGACAGCTTTGTCAGCGGAGCGGTCGCGGGAGGAGTTCCCGAGGCTTCGGCAAACGCTGTATTTGACGAAATGGTGAGCTTTGCGTCGTATGCGTTCAATAAGTCCCACGCGGCGGCGTATGCCTATCTTGCGTACCAGACTGCCTACCTGAAATACCACTACCGCGGCATTTACATGGCGTCAGTCATGTCGAGCGTTATGGGCTCGGCGGGAAAGCTTGCTGAGTATATCAGCGAGTGCCGCAATGCGGGGATAGAGGTGCTGTGTCCGCACGTAAACCGCAGCATGAAAGGCTTTACCTTCAACGGCGGGAAGATGTATTTCGGACTTCTTGCAGTCAAAAACGCCGGAGGAGGACTTGCAGACAAAATCATCAGCGACCGCAGTCTTAACGGAGATTTCCGCAGTCTACAGGACTTCTGCGAGCGCATAGGCGGCAGGGAGCTCAATAAAAAGGCACTTGAATACCTCATAAAAGCCGGAGCATTTGACGGGCTCGGACTCAACCGCAGGCAAATGCTCGAGAACTATGAAATGCTTATGGACGCTGCCGGAAGCGGCAGCAGGGGAGTCATTGAGGGACAGCTCGGACTTTTCGGCTCTGCGGATACAGAGGGCATGAATATGCGTATCCCATTCAAGCCGGAGTTCGACAACCGCAAGCTCCTTGCAATGGAAAAAGAAGCGGCAGGTATATATCTCAGCGGCGACCCGCTCTCCGAGTATGCCTATCTCGCAGAGCTCCTTCGCGCGGACAGGATATCGGACATCAGTGAGGGCAGTCCTAAGGACGGCGACAGCGTATCCCTCATGTGCATATTGCAGGACATGAAGGTGCATATTACCAAAAAAGGCGGCAAAATGAGCTTTATCACTGTCTCTGACGGTTCAGGAGAACTCGAAGCTGTTGTCTTTCCTGACCTGTATGAGCTGAACGCGGCGAAGCTCCGCGAGGATTCGATACTCTTTCTAAACGGCAAAATATCGCTGAAAGATGAAAGCGTTACCGTTATATGCGGGAGCATTTTTGCTGAAAGCGAGCTAAGCCGCATGGTCGAAAACATGAAGCTGTGTGTCAAAACTGATTCATCGTCAGTTCCGCTCGCTGAGATGACTGACGTTTGCAGCCGTTATCAGGGAGAAACAGAGGTATGCTTCTTTCTTGCAGACGCGAAAAAGATAGTCAGACCAAGAAACAAACTGTCAATTACTATAAATCAGGAGAGCTTCAAGGCTCTTACAGAGCACTTTTCCGCGGATTCTTTGCGGCTTATAAGATGAAAATAATATTTTTCTGAAAATATATGTGATTTTACTTGACATTGGACGTCAAAAGAGGTAAAATATATATTGTATGGAATTAAACTGCTGGGATAACCCGCAGACTAATATACGCATGGTGCAGAATGGAGAATATTTATGATCAAGAAAATTGGCGTACTGACAAGCGGCGGTGACGCTCCCGGAATGAATGCCGCTGTAAGAGCAGTTGTAAGAACAGCTCTCAGCAAGGGCATGGAAGTCTATGGTATCCGCAGAGGTTACGTCGGACTTATCTCAGGCGACATTTTCCAGATGGACGAGAGAAGTGTTTCAGATATTATCCACAGAGGCGGTACAGTCCTCTACACAGCAAGATGTCCTGAATTCAGAACAGAAGAGGGCGTTGAAAAGGCAAGAGCAAAGTGTGAGGAGCTCGGCATCGAGGGACTCGTAGTTATCGGCGGCGACGGCTCATTCAGAGGTGCAGCTGACCTCTCCGCAAAGGGCGTTCTCTGCGTAGGTATCCCCGGTACTATCGACAACGATATTGCCTGCACTGACTATACTATCGGATTCGATACAGCTATGAACACAGCAATGGAAATGGTAGACAAGCTCCGCGATACATCTCAGTCACATGACAGATGCTCTGTTGTTGAGGTAATGGGCAGAGGTGCTGGTCATATCGCAGTTAATACAGGTATCGCCTGCGGCGCTACAGATATCATCACAAAGGAAGTTCCCTATGATATCGACAAGATAGCAAAGGTAATGCTCGAAAAGAAGTCAAAGGGTAAGCAGCACTTTGTTGTTATCGTTGCTGAGGGCATTGGTCACTCACAGGAGATAGCTACAATGCTTCAGGAGAAGACTCACATCGAGACAAGAGCTACTATCCTCGGTCACGTTCAGAGAGGCGGAAACCCGACTCTCCGCGACAGAGTTGAGGCTACAAGAATGGGTTACTATGCAGTAGAGCTCCTCGAGCAGGGCGTAGGTAACCGTGTAGTTGGCATCAAGGACAGCAAGCTCGTTGACTATGATATACAGGAAGCTCTCCAGATGAGCAAGCCTTACGACGAGAAGCTCCACCACATCGCTGAGCAGATCGCATTCTGAGAGAATACATAAAAAGCAGCGGCTGAGTTTAACTCAGCCGCTTTTGTTATTCATTCAGTCTTGCAGCAGCGCCGTCGTGCTCATAGAGACAGGCAACTGCGGTGATATTATCGTTTCCGCCGCGGATAAGAGCAGCCGCCGCGAGCATGTCGAGTCTTTTTTTCAGCGGTTTTGGGAGCTGCATTATCTCCTGTATCTCATACGAGCTGAGAAAATCGGAGAGCCCGTCGCTGCAAAGCAGGAGTATATCGCCGTATTCAAGACCGCCTTCAAGCTCGTCAATGTCGATAACGGGGTCATTTTTTGTGTTGCCGAATGCGGGGGAGATGATATTGCGGTGAACGTAGTCTTTCTTCTCCTCAGAGGTGATAGTTCCCTTGTCGAGAAGCATCTGCACAAGTGACTGGTCACGCGATATCTGGCGGATATGTCCTGCACGGAAGCGGTAAAGCCGTGAATCGCCGACGTTGAACACAAGTGCCCTGCCGGCATCTGTGACAGCAAATCCGCAGAGAGTTGTCTGCATATTGTGGCTTATGGGGTCTATCTGACTGTATCCGGAAAGACGCCTGTGGACTTCCATAAGGCTTTCTCTTAGCTGTTCCGGAGATGATACCCTTATGCTGCGGACGAGCTCGAGGCACATCTGAGACGCTATCTCTCCGGCGTTTTCACCTGATACGCCGTCTGATACGGCTGCTATGAACGGAGCTCCGAGGGTACACTCGGTCTTGCCGTTTATCAGGACTTCCCCGCCGATGAGCAGTGCGTCCTCATTATGGGGCATTTTGCCCTTTTCAGTTATACCGCAGCAGTAAAACATAGGCGACCTCATTAAATTGAATAGATACGTTTAGCGTTCTCGCAGGTGATATCGACGAGCTCCTGAACGCTTATGCCCTTTATCTCAGCCGCTTTTTCGGCTGTATAGGCTATCATTGAGCTGTCACAGCGCTTTCCTCTGAACGGGACAGGAGACATATACGGGCAGTCCGTTTCGAGCAGGAGCCTGTCAAGGGGGACAGCTTCAAGGGCTTTTATAGCTTTTTTCGCGTTTTTGAACGTGATAACGCCGGTGAATCCGATGTACATACCGAGCTTTATGACCTCTTTTGCTGTCTCGGCAGAGCCGCTGAAGCAGTGGAGTATTCCCTGAGGACGGTGCTTTTTCAGGAGCGTCATCGTATCCTCGGTCGCGTCGCGGCTGTGGACGATTATGGGGAGTCCGAGCTCTTTTGCAAGGACTATCTGTTCCTCAAAGAAGCGAATTTGCTTCTCGCGGTCGTAGCCATCGTAGTGGTAATCGAGACCTATCTCGCCGATAGCTTTTATCTTAGGACTGCTGAGAGCTGTCTTTCTGACGATGTCGAGGTAATCCTCGGGGTCAGTATCAACGCTTTCGGGGTGGACTCCGGAAGCGGCGTAGATGTAGTCATAACAGCCGGCGAGCTGAGCGTTTTCGGCAGTATCCTTAACGGACGAGGAAGCGAGCATCACGTAGCTAACTCCCTTGGAAGGGAGCTCAGCAAGGACAGCTTCTCTGTCCTCGTCAAAGGCAGAGTCGGCATAGTGGGCGTGAGTATCGAATATATTGTTTATCATTCGGACTGCTCCTTGAAGAATCTGTCCTTGAAATCGGCAATAGTCGACTTATTGGGAATGAAGTCCTCCTCGGAGTTGGTTCCGTCGATGATAAAGAAAGAGGATATAGAGCTTCCGCGCTCGAGCATATTCTTGACTGCAACCTTGCGCTTTTTGTAGTCAACGGCAGTGATGTTGGTGTTTGTCATGTTAACTACGGTATTGAAGGAGTTGTCGAGGCTGTCAGCGAGACGAACTCCGTCGCTCTGGTTCACCATGTCGGAGATGACTGCGCTTGCAGTGTATGCGCGCTGGCTCTCACCGTTTTCAAAGAACGGATATGTTACAAAGCGGTCTATCTGTTCAGCATTGAGGAACTGACCAGTTCCGTCGCTTCCGAAGCCCTCAACTTCCTCAGGAACAGCGTAGGTAACGCCTCCGAGGATATCGCAGACCTTGATGAACGAGGCGGAATCGAGCTTCATATACCTGTCTATCTCTATCTCGAAAAGAGTATTTATGAAGCTTACAGCGGCACTTTCTCCTCCGTTTGTATAGGATTCCTTGAGGCTTGCCTGCTGACCGTCGATGACGGTTATAGTATTTGCAGGAACTCCCGCAAAGACGAGCTTTTTATCCTTGGGGATAGAACGCATGATCATGAACGTAGCCGAGCACTTCTGGTCTGGCTCATCGAGGATGAACAGGATAGTGTGGTTATCTTCATAGGTAGTTGTCGTTACCTGACGCGGCGTAGGCTCTGAGAGCTCCTTTTCGCCGTCGATGATGCCGAAGTGCTTCAGCAGGAAGAATGAGGCTCCGCCGATAACGAGTATTCCGATGAATACTGTAACGAGGTAGGGGATAGCGATACTTCCGGTCTTGTGCTTTTTGGACATGGTATAAATGCTCCTTTCAGATATATAAACTTTTGGTATAAATGGTGATAAACTATACGTATAAGATAAAAATGAGAATATTCATCTCAGCGTGAATAAAGATTTTTTACAAGATAGTTACAGTTTTGTCAAACCTCGCAATATCGTAGATTAACAGACTTTTCAACATTTCAACATCAAATGACTGAAAATAAACGTTTGAACAGTCTATTCAACAGAGCGTTGAAAATCGAACGGCTGTTCACGGAAAATCTGCATTTTTCACAATATGATGTGCCGGTGAAATGTTTTTTAACTATATATACGATGTAAAATATTATTTCCGGTACTTGAAAAAATCTGAAATAGTGGTATAATGTTATTATGCGCTATTCGATATTGTCGAAAACGTTGGGGAGAAAGCTTATCTCCCGCGCGACCTGTTTAGGGTCAGTTCCGGCTCGTTCAATGACTTCGTAGACGTCCTCCATGCTGAACCGGCATATCTGTTTGCCGTTCCGGTAGGCGTAGTTGACGGTCTGAGCTGTTCCCGAGGCGAAGCTTCCGCTGTTGAGGAAGGCAATCACCGCCGAGGACTTGTCTACCATGAAGTAGTTGCGGTCGCGATAAAGCGAAGAGCCTTCGCCCTTTTTGGCGTATATGATATCCGGGTCGGTGTTTACTGTATAAAGCATATCGGCGCCGTGCTCGACTTCTTCAAGCACTTCGAGCCAGTATGCGGGAAATCTCTCAGCGTGCCGCAGATAAGGCATAACGCCTATCAGCTTCACTGAGGGGACTGTTTTCTTTTTTTTCAGGACGTACTGAGCCGCCCAAAGGTCTGCTCCGGTAGCAAGACCGCTGATGAAATCGGTAAAGCCCCTGTCGATAGCCATATTGATATACTGACAGAGCATGAGCCTTGCCGCCGTGAAAGTGAGTTCACGCAACTGCGGGTCTCCCGAGAATGGGAGTATGCTTTTCTCGCGGTGACCAGTTATACAGACCGTTCTTGGTCTGTCCGGTCTGAATTCAGAAGCGGGCGAGACTGGCTCGCCTGATATAAGAGAATTGAACATGATTCACCTCGACAAAACGGATATTATAATTATATCACACATTATTAAAAAACGCAAGTACAGAATTAAATAATTCAGTATATAGACCAAACATGAAAGAAAGGACATGAACGCAATGAAACCCTATCTGAAAAGAGCATGGGCAGAGGTATCCCTGTCTAAACTCAGAAACAACGTGGAGGTCATAAAAAGCCTTAACTCCGGGGAGACTGAGGTCATGGCAGTTGTCAAGGCTGACGCTTACGGTCACGGCGACGAGCACATCGTCCGCTGTCTCGCTGAGGACTGCGGCATACGCTATTTTGCAGTGTCAAACCTTGACGAGGCTATAGCTGTAAGGAAGTTCGCACCTGCGGCAGAGATACTTATCCTCGGCTACACTCCTCCTGAGTATGCGCATGAGATAGCCATGTACAACATAATTCAGGGTGTTGTTTCGACTGAATATGCGGAGGCTCTTGTTAAAAATTCAGCCGAGCCTATACGATGCCATATCAAGATAGATACCGGCATGGGACGTATCGGTCTGAAGCATGACACTCCCGCTGAGTGCGCTGACGAGATAGCGGAAATGATGAAAATGGAAAAGCTCTCGGTCGAGGGCATATACACTCATTTTGCCGTTGCCGACAGCGATGACCCTGACAACGTTGCATATACTGATATGCAGCAGAAATTCATACTTGATACATACGATGAGCTTGCAGGACGCGGGATAAAGCTCCGTCACTGTCACTTCATGAACAGTGCCGCTACCTGCTACAGAAACACCTCCCGAAGCACTCTCAGCCGCGCAGGTATCATTCTCTACGGACTTCACCCCGATATCAGCCTTGATATCCCTGCGGGTCTCGAGCCTGTAATGGAGCTGAAAGCGGTCATTTCCCATGTAAAGACCGTGAAAAAGGGCGACTGCATAAGCTACGGCAGGACATTTGCTGCTGACCGCGAGATGCGCATAGCTACGGTAACTATCGGCTATGCTGACGGCTATTCGCGTCAGCTCTCCGGCAAGGGAGAGATACTCGTTCACGGCAAGCGCTGCCGTATCGTCGGCAGAGTATGCATGGACCAGCTCATGATGGACGTTACTGATGTTCCGGAGGCAAAGTCCGGCGATATCGTCACAATGATAGGACGCGACGGAGACGACATCATAACTGCCGATGACCTCGCAAATGTTTACGGAACTATCGGATACGAGGTCGTATGCGGCATTTCAAAGCGCGTACCGAGGATATATATTGATTAAGGAGAAAATGAAAAATGAAAAAGAGATTAGCACTCGTTACAGCGGCAGCAATGCTCCTGAGCGGTTGCGGTTCCAAATCGGACTCGTCTGAGGCAAGCAGCGACAGAGGCTTCAACAGCAGCATCACGATAAAGGCTGAGGACAGCAGCAAGGTCAAGGAGTGCGCGGAAGTCGCTGAATCGCGGCTTGAGTACCTTTACCCGGGTCTCAAGAGCAGCGTTTCATGCGATAAGGATATCGCAAAGATAGAGTTCAGAATGAAGTCCGATGAGTGGAATGCGACTACGTTCGATGTTCTGAACAGATATGGCAGCCTTGAATTCAGAAAAGGCGCTGACACTGAAAAAAATGCAGACGGTCATACTGTACCGACCGGCGAGCTCGTCCTCGAAAACGCTGATATAGCGGAGGCTTCTTCTACTCTTGTCAAGACCGAAGCAGGCGAGGAGTACGCAGTGGTATTCACGACTACTGATGCCGGAAAGGATAAATTAGCAAGTGCCACAACTGAGCTGGCAGGAACATCTACTCCGCTTTCGATATGGTTCGATAACGAGATGATATCCGCTCCGACAGTTGCCGCTCCGATAGTAGAGGGTCAGAGCATGATAACAGGAAATCTCACACCTGAATCCTCAACATACATCGCTGCTGCGATAGACAGCGGAGCGCTGCCCTGTGGAATTGAAATAACCGAATGCAAAGTCGAGGGGGAAAAGAAATGAAAAAGGCAATGACAATATCATACGAAGTAGGGGAGAACCTCTACCTCAATCTTACGAATAAATGTCCGTGTGCGTGTACGTTCTGCATTCGCAGCCACGCCGACGGAGCTTATGGCTCAGACCCGCTCTGGCTCGAACATGAGCCCTCGTTCGACGAGATAATGGCTGACCTCGGCAAGCGTGATATCACGAAATACAGCGAGATTGTCTTCTGCGGCTACGGCGAGCCTACTGAGCGCATCGACATCGTCGAGCAGGTTGCGAAAGCTCTCAAAGCAAATGATAAATGTCCCAAGCTCCGCATTAATACCAACGGACTCGGAGACCTTGTAAACGGCAGAAGCGTTGCAGCGGAGCTCTGCGACGTCATGGACACTGTCTCCGTCAGTCTTAATGCCGGAACAAGGGACGAGTACATGGCTGTTACACGTCCTAAGTTTGACGATGCGTGGGAGGCGATGCAGAAATTCACCTCTGACTGCGTAAAAACCGGCAAAGCAAAGATAATAATGTCCATAGTAGACGTTATCCCTCAGGAGCAGATAGACGCCTCACGCGAGGTCTGCGAGAGCCTTGGAGCTACTCTGAGAATACGTAAATTTGATGATTGATGTGCAAACCTGACAAATATCAACTTGATAATTTGTATAGAATTTTACCTGTTAGCTATGGAAAAGATTTGAATAATATGTTATAATTATAGACAGCGTATTATCCCTTTACCCCAGAAGGAGGAAAAATCATGGATAAGAAGTCTAAAATAATCCTTGCAGTTTCCATAACAGGCGCAGTCGTCGCAGTCGGTGCTGCCGCTGCTGCAACAGTAGTCGTCTGCAAGAAAATATACGAGAAGAAGTACTTCTCGGCTGACTGAGTTTATCATATTCCCGTTCAAAGATGAATGCGGAAAATTTTTCAAAGAAGGTTGAATAAAATGGAAATCAAATTCACAAAAGCACAGTCCTTAAAGGCTAAGCCCCAGCCCGGCGACAAGCTCGGCTTCGGTCACATCTTCACAGACTATATGCTCGTAATGCCCTATGACGAGGGTCAGGGCTGGCACGATCCTGAGATCAAGCCCTATGCTCCCATCGAGCTTTCACCTGCTGCAATGTGCCTCCACTACGGTCAGGAGGTATTCGAGGGCATGAAGGCTTACCGTACTGCTGAAGGCAAGGTACAGCTCTTCCGTCCTATCGAGAACTTCAAGAGACTCAACCAGTCCAACAAGAGACTTGTTATCCCGGAGCTTCCTGAAGAGCTCGGTATGAAGTGCCTCATGGAGCTTCTCAAGGTCGAGAAGGACTGGGTGCCCTCAAAGGAAGGCGAGTCACTCTACATTCGTCCGTTCATCATCGCTGTTGACCCGTTCCTCGGCGTTAAGCCCGGCGCACAGTATCTCTTCATCATAATCCTTTCACCCTCTGGCGCATACTATGAGACAGGTCTCAACCCTGTAAACATATACGTTGAGAGCAAGTATGTCCGCGCAGTAAGAGGTGGCATGGGATTTGCCAAGACAGGCGGCAACTACGCTGCATCACTCATCGGTCAGGACGAGGCTCACAAGCAGAACTACTCACAGGTTCTCTGGCTCGACGGTGTTGAGCAGAAGTACATCGA
>JAEEGL012414290.1_pt1 | contig 16549 bp, 14 predicted proteins | sample 9134231 | NCBI WGS metagenome assembly JAEEGL01 (sample SAMN16246548, study PRJNA631951) | gut metagenome | biome: gut microbiome; feature: rumen; material: fiber-attached | host: Bos | place: Iran: Karaj | collected 2018-10
CGGGGCCGAGGGAGTCATCCTTATCGGGGAGGACAAACCCCGGGCCGCGGATTATATTCTGGACGCCATCCGCGATTCCGGCGGCATCAGCGTGGCCGTGACCCGGGCGGGAATGCCCCTGGGCAGTGAAACACTGATCGGCCGGCTTCTCTCCGGCGGAGACGACGCCGTGTGCGTCACGGTGACGCCCGCGGAGGCGAACGCCGTATACGAGGCGGCGGCGCTGTCCACGCCCTTTTATCGCCGCGTGGTCACCGTCGCCGGGACAGCCGTAAAGAATCCCGGCAACTTTATGGTGCGCGTAGGTACGTCCTGTGAAGAACTGCTCAAGGCGGCCGGCGGCGTCCGCCCGGGCGTGAACGTGGGCAAAGCCGTGCTCGGCGGCGCTCTTTCGGGCACCTCCGTGAGCTCGCTTGATGTGCCCGTGCAGAAAAACACCGGAGCCCTGCTGCTTTTTGCCGAAGAGACCGAGACGCCGGAAAGCGAATGCATCCGCTGCGGACGCTGCGCGAAGATCTGCCCGGCCGGCCTGATGCCCATGCTGCTGCTTAAAGCGGCGGAGAAGGGCGATCTCAAGGAGTTCTCGAAGCTGCGCGGAGGCGAGTGCGTGGACTGCGGCGCCTGTTCCTGGGTATGCCCGTCCAAGCGGCCCCTCGCCGACAGGATCTCCTATACGCGCAGGCTCAGCGTCTGAGGAGAAGAAGGTATGAACAATATGAATGTTTACCGCGTATCGTCCGGTCCCCATGTCCGCAGCCGGAACACGGCCGGCGATGTCATGTACGATGTGATCCTCGCGCTCGTTCCGGCTGCCCTGTTCGCCGTGTGGAAATTCGGCGCTCACGCTCTGATGCTGATGCTGGCCGGCTCACTTTCGGCCGTTCTTGTGGAGTACGCCGTCGGCTGTCTTATCGGCCGCGACACGGTCCGGGACGGCAGCGCGGCGCTCAGCGGACTGCTGCTCTCGCTCACGCTGCCCCCTGACGCCACGGTCCTCATGGCCTTCATCGGCGGGGCTGCCACGGTCGTGTTCAAGGCCGTGTTCGGCGGGCTGGGCAAAAACCGCCTGAATCCCGCTCTGGTGGGCCGCTGCGTGCTCAGCGCGGCCTTCGGCGCCGCCATGACCGCCTTCTTCAGGCAGAGCGGATGGACGGCGGAGCTCGGCACCGGCGCGGAGGTCCTGCGCTCTCTGATCGGCTCGCGCAGCGCCGTGGTCGGCGGCTCCGTGATCGCGCTTGCGCTGGGCGGAGCGTACCTGCTCTGGTCGGGAACGATCTCCTGGCACATCCCGTCCGGCATGGTCTGCGCCTATCTCATCGTGTCGATGCTTTTCGGCGGACCGGCCGCCGGACTGCAGCAGACGGTGTTCTTCCTGGCGGGAGGCGGCGCGCTCGCCGCGATCTTTATGGCGACCGACCCGGTGACGAGCCCGGTGACGGACTCGGGGAAGCTGATCTTCGGAGTTTTGGCCGGGGTCATTTCCGCGCTGATCGGAAGAGCCGCCGGCCCGGCCGAGTCCGCCTGCCTCGGCGTTCTGGCTGCCGAACTGGTCTCGCCCTTCATCGAGCGCTTTACCGCGGAGAGAATGTACCGCTGACACGCGTCGTCCGCGGCCCATGCGGCGCGGAACCGAATCACGACTTTTCGATCCCCCGGAGCCCCGGCTTCGGGGGATCCCCCTTTTCCTCCGATAATAGTTGCAAATAGTAACGGTATATGATAAACTGATAAGCCACATGCAAGACCGCTACGGAAAGGAACCGATCACGATATGAGTGAACAGGACAATACCAAACGTCCCCGCTCCGGGGACGGCACGGAAAAGCGGCCCCGTTCCCGCCCGGAAGGGGAGAGCGGACGCCGCCGTCCCGCTGAGGACCGGCCGCGTAAAAAGAGGCCGCCGACGGATGAGGAACGCCGTGCCCGCGCCGCCGCTGCCGGCGCGTCGGGAAAGAAGCGCCGTCGCAGGAGAAAGAAAAAGAGCGCGTGGAAGAAGGTCCTTATAGGGATACTCATCTTCCTTGCCGTGCTGGCGGCCGTCGGCTACGGCATTTTCCGCCATATGTACGGTCAGATGACGTTCCGTCCCTCCGGAAGCACCACGCCCGCACCGATCACCGAGGCCACCCCGGTCCCCACGGGCGAGGCGCCCGAGACCGGCACGCCCGCGCCCACCGAAACACCCGAGCCGACGCCCGAGCCCACTCCCACGGAGGAGGAGCTGCAGGCGATGGCCGAGCAGGAACTGATCGAAACGCTCCAGGAGGACGCGGAGGAGATCATGTACAGCGACAACGTGTACAATCTTCTCCTTATCGGCGCCGACGGGACCTCTGAAGTGATCGAACGCGGCGACGCGATGATCATCCTCTCCATCAACAAGGAATCGAAGAAGATCTGGCTGACCTCCCTGATGCGCGATACGCAGGTCTCCGTTCCCGGCTTCGGAATGGGCCATCTGAACTGGACCTCCGCCGTGCAGAACTACAACGGGAAGGGCGGACCCGAGCTGCTTCTCGCCACCATTGCCAGCGAGAAGAATTTCGCCATCCGCATCGATAACTGGGCGCTGGTGAATTTCGTCGACTTTGCGGAGATCGCCGGTATGCTCGGACCGATCCACGTCACGGTCACAGCGGAGGAGGCGCAGAGCATGAACGGTCTGATCCGCCAGGTCTGCCAGATGCGCGATACCGCGCTCGGACTCAGCGGCTCGGATACCGGCCTTACGACCAAACGCGTGTACTTCCCCAAAAAAGGCGGTACTTTTGATATCACCGACGGCTTCCAGATCCTCGCCTACTGCCGTGAGCGGAAGGTCGGCACCCGCAACGACGATCCCGCGCTGACCCGTTACGGCGACACCGGCCGCAGCAACAAGCAGCGCGAGGTGCTCATTCAGATGTGGGAGAACGTGAAGAAGATGAACCTGCTCCAGCAGTATGAGCTGGCGGAAAAGATCATGTCCATCGTCACCACGGACCTTACGCAGGGAAAATGCGCTTCGCTTCTGCTGCAGGCCCCGACTATGCTCGGCTATGAGATCAATCAGCAGCAGTGTCCGCATCCCAAGGCCATGTCGAAGGGACTGGACGCCAACAACCTGTCGGCGTATTTCCCCGACTGGCGCGTCAATCGAAACTACCTGCGCGCTACGATCTACAACCAGCCGATGACCGCTGCGGATCTCACCAGCAGCTACACCGGCTATCGCGTCACGATCATCGAACCCACCGCTTGAGGGATCGATAAGAACACCGGCCTGAGAGGAAGCGGGCACCCAAAAGACAGATATAGAATCCCATCAAGCGATCCGAAGGGTCTGGCGCCTGCGCTGAGCAGGCGTCAGGCCCTTTGGCATCGATCCGATCCTGCGGCTGCCGCAGCGGTCGGTGAGCCCGGCATCATGCCAAAATCGTACTGTGCCCGGCCGACGGCGCCGGAAGAGGCACCTCGTACCCGATCCGGCTCAAAGCTGCCCGGCACGCCCTTTCCGGGAAAGAAAAGTGACCGTTGACTTTTCGGTCAAAGCTCGGTATTGTTCAAAGGGAACACCTATGCCGCAAGGTCAGGTCATCCTGCGCGTGGCAGAGGCCGACCTTTGTATCATCCCTGCATAGACCGATCCTGTATACGGGAACGGTGCTGCGCTCATGACGATCCGCCTCCGCATTTCCTTCGTCTTTTCGGATAAAAGGAATATATGATCATATCAGAGGAATGCTTATGACTACATATTTGGTAACAGGATGCGCCGGATTTATAGGGACTACGTTTGTCCGCTATATGCTGAAAAAGTATACGGACATCAGGATCGTCAATCTTGACGCGCTGACCTATGCCGGCAATCTTGAGAATCTGAAGGATCTGGAGGATGATGAGCGGCATATCTTCGTGCACGGGAATATCTGCGACAAAGAGCTCGCAGCCGGGCTCATTGCGAAGTATGACCCGGATCTCATCATCAATTTCGCGGCCGAATCCCATGTGGACCGCTCCATAGCAAACCCCGAGATCTTTGTCACCACCAACGTCATGGGCACGGTGAATCTTCTGCAGCGGGCGAAGGAAGCCTGGTACGACGCCGGACAGAAGACCTGGCGGAAGGGAAAGAAGTATATCCAGGTCTCCACCGACGAGGTCTACGGGGCGCTGGGTCCCGAGGGGTTCTTTACAGAGACCACACCGATCGACCCCCATTCTCCGTATTCGTCCTCCAAGGCCTCGGCGGATCTGTTTGTGAAGGCTTTCCACGATACCTACGGGATGCCGGTGAATATCACGCGCTGCAGCAACAACTACGGCATGTATCAGTTCCCGGAGAAGCTGATCCCCCTGATGATCAACAATGCCAGGAACCACAAGCCGCTTCCCGTGTACGGCGACGGCATGCAGATCCGCGACTGGCTGTTTGTGGAGGACCACTGCAAGGCCATAGATATGGTGGCTTCCGGCGGCAGGAGCGGGGAAGTATACAACATAGGCGGACACAACGAGCGCCCCAATATCTTCATCGTGAAGACGATCATCGCCCGGCTCTCCGAACGGCTTCATGATCCGGAGATCAATGAAGGGCTGATCCGGCATGTGGAAGACCGGCCGGGCCATGACCGCCGCTACGGGATCGACCCCGGCAAGATCAAAGCGGATCTGGGCTGGTATCCGGAGACGAGCTTTGAGGCCGGCATCGTGAAGACCATCGACTGGTATCTGGAGCATCAGGAGTGGATGGATCACGTCACCAGCGGCGAATACCAGAGGTACTACGAGGATATGTATTCTCACCGGGGGAAGGCCTGATGAAGATCCTGGTTACGGGCGTCAACGGGCAGCTTGGCCATGATATGATGCCGGAGCTCATAAGGCGCGGACATGAGGCGATCGGATCCGGAAAAGCCGGCGCGTACCGCGGCAGCGACGCTGTCGCCCGGTTTCCCTATGTACCGCTGGATATCACGGACAGGGACGCGGTGCTCGGGACGATCGGCGATCTGCGGCCGGATGCCGTGATCCACTGCGCGGCCTGGACGGCAGTGGACGCCGCCGAGGACGCGGAGAACCGCGAGACGGTCGACCGGGTAAACCGGCTCGGCACACTGCATCTGGCCGAGGCGGCGAGGGCCGCGGACGCGAAGATGCTCTATCTCTCCACGGATTATGTATTCGACGGCGGGGGGACCCGCCCTTGGCAGCCGGACGACAAATGCTTCGCGCCGCTGAATGTCTACGGTCAGAGCAAGCTGGACGGGGAAAAGGCGGTATCGTCGGTTCTGAATAAGTTCTTCATTGTGCGTATCGCCTGGGTATTCGGCCAAAACGGGAAAAACTTCATCAAAACGATGATCAACGCGGGAAAGACCCATGATACTGTCCGCGTGGTCAATGACCAGATCGGCACCCCGACCTATACCGCGGATCTCGCCCGGCTGCTCTCCGACATGATCGAGAGCGGGAAGTACGGATATTACCATGCCACCAACAGCGAATCGGAAGAGGGCGGCTATATCTCCTGGTATGACTTCTGCCGGGAATTCTACCGGCAGTACGGGCTGAAGACGAGGGTGATCCCGGTGTCAACTGAGGAGTACGGGCTGAGCAGGGCTGCGCGCCCGAAAAACAGCCGGCTGGACAAGCAAAAGCTGCGGGAGGCCGGGTTTGCGCCGCTGCCGACCTGGCAGGACGCGGTGGCGAGATACCTGAAGGAGGCGGAGCTTTGATATGGGCCAGATAAAGGTACAGAGGGATGTCAGCGGCATCAAAGGGCTGTGCGTGATCGAACCCACGGTACACGGGGACAGCCGCGGCTACTTTGTGGAGACCTATTCGGCCAGGGACATGGCGGAAGAGGGTTTGGATATCCTGTTCGTGCAGGACAATCAGAGCATGAGCACGAAGGGTGTGCTGCGCGGACTTCACTTCCAGAAACAATACCCGCAGACCAAGCTGGTGCGCGTGATCAAAGGGGCGGTATATGATGTCGCAGTGGATCTGAGGGCAGACAGCCCCACCTACGGGAAATACCATGGGGAGCTGCTTACCGCGGAAAACCACAGACAGTTCCTGATCCCCCGCGGCTTCGCGCACGGGTTCCTGGTCCTCACGGATACAGCGGAATTCTGCTATAAGTGCGACGATTTTTATCACCCAAATGATGAAGGCGGCTTGGCCTGGAACGATCCCGAGATAGGAATTCAATGGCCGAAGCTGGAGGGAGAGTATAAAGGGTCTGCGTCATCGGAAGGATATACCGTAGACGGCGCGGCGCTGAATCTTTCCGATAAGGACCAGAAATGGCCGGGCATCCGGGACATGATTCGAGTTAATGGAGAAGACAAATGAAAGGGATCATATTGGCAGGCGGCAGCGGAACACGGCTTTATCCTTTGACAAAGGTCACCTCCAAACAGCTGCTGCCCGTTTACGACAAGCCTATGATCTATTATCCGCTGAGCACCCTGATGCTCGCGGGGATCAAGGACATCCTGATCATCAGTACACCGGAGGACACTCCGCGATTTGAAGCCCTGCTGGGCGACGGTTCACAGTTCGGTATTTCGCTGTCCTATGTCGTGCAGCCCTCTCCCGACGGACTGGCACAGGCCTTCATCCTGGGGGAAGAGTTCCTCGGCGGCGAAGCCGGCGCGATGGTCCTGGGGGACAACATCTTTTATGGGAACGGTTTGCGCTCATTGCTCAAGAAGGCTGTGAGAAACGCCGAGGAGAACGGGAGAGCCACGATTTTCGGTTATTACGTTCCCGATCCGGAGCGCTTCGGCGTGGTGGAGTTTGACGCATCCGGCAAGGTTTTGAATATAGAGGAAAAGCCGAAGCAGCCCAAAAGCAACTATGCGGTGACCGGCCTGTATTTCTACCCCGCGGGGGTGAGCGGCAAGGCGGTTCTTGTGCAGCCGAGCGACAGAGGCGAGCTGGAGATCACCACATTGAACGAAATGTATCTGCAGGAGGAGCTCCTGGATGTGCAGCTGCTGGGCCGCGGGTTTGCCTGGCTGGACACCGGTACCATGATGTCCCTGCTCCAGGCGGCAAACTTTGTGGAGATGATCCAATCCCGACAGAGCATCACCATCTCCGCTCCGGAAGAAATAGCATACATAAACGGGTTTATCGGGAGAGAAAAGCTGCTGGAATCCGCGGAGCTTTACGGAAAAAGCCCTTACGGCGAACACCTGAAAGCGGTGGCCGAGGGCAGAATCCATTACTGAAGCGGCTCCGGCCGGGATCCGCTCCGCATGAGATCCCCGCACGGAGAAAACAGGGAACAAAAAGTCCTCCGACGAAAAAACGATCGCCTTTCGCACTCCGCTCTTCCATGAAGACGCCCCCATTCCCGGTGATCCGGGAATGGGGGCGTCCGGCAGTATCTTTACAGACAGAAACTGCCCGGGGGAGGGTGGTTTCTTATTTGCCGTTATTTGCCGTTCATTAAAGAAGGATCATGTTTTTCAGGTAAAGGGAGTCTTTTTCCGTGGAGCGGTTGCCCTGCCATATCTTCGGCGCTACGATAACGCCCTCGGTTCCGGCGCCGAGAAAGGCGCCCCACCAGGCGAAGGTGCTGTTGGAGATCACAAACCGGCGGCAGCGTTTGAGCAGCTCCATTTGAGAGGCGGGAGAGAGACCGGAGGCATAGACAAGCTCCAGATCCATATCGTCGAACCATTTTTCCCCGGCGACGCGCTCCGGGGCGTCGGAAAAAATCAGGAGCTTTTTCACGGTATCCGTCCGCCGGATCTCTTCGATCCCGGCGCGGTAGTATTCGCGGGAACACAGCTGCCAGCCGCTTTTCACTATATCTCCGCCGAGACGAATACTGACCGCGGCGGCGTCGTCTCCGGCATCAAGAAGAGCCGGGGACAGCCCGGCGAGCCCGGACGCCGGCAGTGAATAGGCATTTCTCAGAGTCTCCCGTATGGGAAGGAGCACCTCGGCGTTCTGAAAGTAGCCGTACAGGAAGGTCGTTTCGGGCAGGTCGGCGCGAGGCAGGGGACAGCCCAGACCGGTCAGCACCAGGCCGCGCCCGGCAAGGCTTTCGTTCACGCCGAAGGGGTGCTCGTGACGGACCTCGCGGTACAGACGCTGCCATACGTGATAAAGCCGGATGGGGATGTCGTAGGCAAGCCTTCCACGGGAGAACAGAGTCGTGTTCTCCGCGAGAACAAAATCCGTCAGGGCAAAATTGCGCCGGGTGTATGTTTCGTATTCCCTCGTGTCCAGCACGATCCCGGCCCCGGGATACCGATCTCTGAGCGCCAGCGCGTAGGCATACTGGAACATCTGGTTGCCCAGGCCGCCTCTCATCCGTACGATAAGCTTCATGGCCCGACCTCCTCGCCGAAACGAGCGAACAGGCGGTCGATCACCTCGGGCGCGGCGGCACAGTCGAATTTGCGCGCGAACAGATAATCCGGTCCGGTATGAACAAGCTCGTCGTAATCGCCGCTGCCGAAGGTATAGGGATTGCCGCGCTTCCAGTCGATATATCGGCAGCAAGCGCGGAAATCGTTGTCGAATGCATAGGGCGTCAGCGTATCCGCAAAGCGGGAGTTGATAACGGCCGTCTGAAGAAACACCTCATCGGCGCAGCAGGTGGACCGGTACATCTCCCGGATGCTGCCGCTCTGAGAGAGAATATACCGGGCCAGGTCATCGGTGATGTCGAACCAGTTGGTCCCTTTCTGGAACACGACCCCGGGATGCCTTTTCGTTCTGTTTACTCCCGCGATCCGCTGGGGAAGCACGGTGAGTTCACGGACAGCGGCACGGGCGTACCGGTTCCGGATGCTCCATTTCTGTAGCGGGTACCAGTACTTTACTCTCGCAAGGTCGTGCGCGCCGATGGTCCGGGACTGAAATTTAATGAAATTTGTCCCGTTGCGCTCGGAAAAGTAGTTCTCAATGTAGGAACGGCTCTTGATGGGAACATCCACTCCGGAGAGCAGATGATAATAGTCGTACCGGCCTTTGACAGCCGCCTCCAGCAGGCGCAGCTCGCACTCGATCTGGCTCAGATCGCCCCAGTACACTTTTTTTCTGGGGAGGAACGAAACGGCCGACTTTTTCACCAGCGGGCGATACCTGTCGGCGGGGAAGCCGTCGGTGTCCGCGTGAACAAAAAAATCCGCGTTTTCGCTGTCGAGAAAGCGCAGCTGCTTCTCGAGAATGGGGAAATTGCCGTGGGTCATGATCAGCCATGCGTGGCGGAGCGGTTTCATTCCGGGAACACCTCCTTTTAGGCGTGAATATTATATCTTTTCGCGCGGAGCTTTGTCAAATACAGGCGGAAGGGCAGCAAGTTCGGCACGGGGCAAGTAATATATATTGAAAATCCAAAAGAATTATGTTAATGTAATACAAATGCGGAAACGACACAGAAGCTGCGACAGGGAGGCCCGAAATGGCTGACAGAACAGGACATAAAAAACCCTACGTATTCGATACCGAGGGCGAAGCCGAGACCCGGGAGACCGGGGAGGAAGACGGCAGGGAGAAAACCGCTCCCCGCATAAAGAGCGATCCGTCCGAGAATAGGCCGCGCAGGACGTCCGCCCGTCCCGCGGCAAGGGGGAGATCCTCCGCCCCGGCGAAAAAGCGCAGAAGAAAAAAGAGAAAGAGCCCGCTCCGCTTTCTCTGGCTGCTCATCCCCGTGCTCCTGCTGGCGGCCGGCGGATGGTGGTTCCTGCAGAACTATACGATGATCGGCTCCGGGTTTTACCGCAAGGACGCCGCCTCGGCCGATCTGCGAGGACAGAGTCTCACGCCCGAGGAATACGCCGAGGCCCGCGCGAAGCTGCCCGGCGCGAAGATCCTTTGGAACGTTCCGCTCAGCGGGGGAGAGTACAGCTGCGACTCGGAGAGCATCGCGGTGAGCCGCTTTTCCGAGAGCGACATCGGCCTGCTCGGCTACTTTGAGGATCTGAGCTATATCGACGCCGAGGCCGCCGACCTCACGCCTGAGCTGTACGCAGCCCTGACCGCTGCGCTCCCGGACGCCGAAATCGACTGGAGCGTCCCCGTGGGAAGCGCGCGCTTCCCCTCCGACGCGGAGGAGATCTCCCTCTCCGAACTGGCCGACGCCGATATCTCCGCGCTGGAGCTGCTCCCGCGGCTGAAAACGGTGGACGCCCGCACCTGCTCCGACCTGGACGCGGTGATGGCTCTGAGGGAGGCCCGGCCGGATCTGGAGGTCCGCTGGCAGGTGCCCTTCTCCGGAAAGGAGCTCCCCGACGACACGACGGAGCTTCTCATCGACGATCCCTCCGTGTCCGCGGCCGAGGTGCGTGAGGCACTGCGCTATCTGCCCGGAGTGAAGAGTGTGAGCGTGCCTGTATGCAGCTGGACGAACGAGGAGAAGGACGCCCTTCGCTCCGAGCTGCCGGAGATCGCTTTTTACTGGCCCGTGACGATCTGCGGCATCGACTTTAACGGCAGCGAGACCGAGCTCGATCTCAGCGGCCGGCAGCTGACCGAGGCCGATATCGCGGAGATCGAGAAGAACGGCCCCGAGCTGACGGCGATCACTCATGTCGATCTCACGGATACGCAGCTTTCGCTCAGCGACGCCATACGTCTGAAAAAGGTGTTCCCCGACGCGGATTTCTCCTATACCTTCAGCCTGTACGGGAAGCAGGTGAGCACCGAGGACACCTTCCTTGACTTCACCAACGTGAAGATGGGTTCCACCGGGGAACTCGAGGAAGCGCTCCCCTTGCTCACAAAGCTGGAGAAGGTGGAGATGACCGGCTGCGGCATTTCCGACGAGGACATGAACGCGCTCAACAAGCGCCACGAGAACGTCCGCTTCATCTGGACCATGCATTTCGGGCGCATCTCCGATATCCGCACCGACGACAAGGGCTTCATCGGCACGATGGACCACTATCTGGCCTTTGACAACGTCTCCATAATGAAACTCACATACTGCGAGGACATGGTGTGCCTGGATCTCGGACACCGCATCCCCAGCGGACTGAAGCTCGACTTCCTCAAGGGCATGCCGCAGATGCAGTATCTGGTGCTGGCCGACTGCCGTGCCACGGATATCTCGCCCATCGGCACGCTGAAAAACCTGATCTATCTCGAGATGGTCATGTCCTACGCTTCCGATCTCACTCCGCTGATGGATTGTGAGAGCCTGCTGGACCTGAACGTCTGCTTCAGCTATTCCACCTACGATCAGAAGGACAAGAACTTCGACATCTTCGTCTCCATGGCCGGCCGGCTCGAGCGGCTTTGGTATTCCAGCCAGATGATCGACGCGAACCGGGTCCAGGAGCTCAAGGACGCCATGCCGAACACCGACGTACACTGTATTTACACCACCGGTCAGGCCACCGGCGAGGGCTGGCGCTATCACAAGCGGTATTACGAAATGCGTGATTATCTGAACATGATCTACATGGCCGATTACGGCGGAAGACAGTATACCAAAGTCATCGACGGAGTGGAGATCCCGCTGAGCCAGGAGTTCCTTGCCCAGCAGCGTCAGCCGGACTGGTCCAAGGTCCGCCGCTGATCCGTTTCCGGGCGTGATTATTGCCCGTATCCTCTCACAGGAGTTCTCCCTTTTATGAAGAGTGCGAACACCGTTCGATCGGAAAACAAAAAAAGCGCGGCGGGAGCGATCATCAGCGTTCTGATCACGGCGCTGCCGGTGCGGATCTTTTATCTGGTCTATACGCGCTTTTATACAAACGCCACTTTCTGGGGCCGCGGCAACTATCTGTTCACGATGATGTACGCGATCATGCTGATCCTGTTCATGTCGGTTTACAGCGGCTACAAGGTCCGCCAGTACAGGACGCGCGAACTGGTCTTTTCCTTTGCCATCGCGGTATCCATTACGAATTTCCTGATGTATTTCGTCATGTGCATGATCGCGCGCGAGATGCTCCGGGTCTGGGGCGTACTGCTGGCGACCGTGGCCCAGATGGCTGTCGGGATGGGGCTGTATATCATATCACGAATCGTTCTGCCGATGGTGGAGCCGGCCATGCCGATGCTCTACATCCGCCGGGACGACGCGGAGAACCGCCTGGCCGGCATGTTCGATTCCCGCCGGAGCCGGTTCAAAGTGAGCGGCCAGATCTCCTCCAAGCTCAACTGGGAGGACATGAAAACCGCCATCAGCCCGTTCAACGCGGTGCTGATCGGCGACATGGACCCCGATACCCGCCGCGAGATCGTCAGCTACTGCTTCCGCACCGGGCGCGAGGCCCTGCTTCTGCCGGATATGTCGGATGTGATGCTTTTCAGCGCGGCGCCGATGGTGATGGGCGATTCGCTGGTATACGACCTGAAGACCGAGGGAATGGACCGCACCTACCGCACGATCAAACGGCTGGCCGACATCGTCGTGTCGGCGTTGGGGCTCGTGATCCTCAGCCCGCTGATGCTCGTCGTGGCCATAGCGGTAAAAGCCCAGGACGGCGGCCCGGTTTTCTACCGGCAGGAACGGCTCACGCGGGGCGGGAAGAGATTCATGCTCACCAAATTTCGCAGCATGATCGTCAACGCGGAGTCGAACACAGGCGCCGTGCTGGCGGGGAAGGAAGACGACCGCATCACCAAGGTAGGCCGTTTCATCCGCGCCGCGCGCATCGACGAGCTGCCTCAGCTGTGGAATATCCTCAAGGGTGAGATGAGTCTCGTGGGTCCGCGTCCCGAGCGTCCAGAGTTTTACGAGATCTTCTGCCGGGAATATCCCGAGTTTGAGTACCGGCTCAAGGTTAAGGCCGGCCTCACCGGCTATGCCCAGCTCTACGGCAAATACAACACCACCTTTGCCGAAAAAGCCCGTCTGGACATGTATTACATCCAGCACGCGTCGCTGCTGTGGGATCTGCAGCTGATGTTCTACACGCTCAAGATCATCTTCATCCGAGAGAGCACCGAGGGCGTCGACCGTCCCGCCGGGGACGCGGATGGAAAAGAGGCCGCGGAATGAGCGGCGCCGTGAATGAACGGCCCCTGGTATCGGTGATCATGCCGGCGTACAACAGCGCCGGCTCCCTTGAGCGGAGCGTCGGCTCCGTCAAGGCGCAGACGGTTTCCGACTGGGAGCTTCTGATCGTGGACGACTGCTCGTCCGACGGCACCTACGACGCCGCCCTCGCCCTGTCGAAGGGGGACCCTCGCGTGCGCGTGTTCAGCACGGAGCGCAACTCCGGGCCCGCCGCGGCGCGGAACATCGCGCTGGAAAACGCCTGCGGCCGTTATGCCGCCTTTCTCGACAGCGACGACGAGTGGCTCCCCGAAAAGCTGGAGCGGCAGATCGCCTTCATGAGAGAAAAGAACGCAGCCTTCTCCTGCACCGCATACGACCGGGTCGACGAGGAGAGAAACGTCCTCAACCGGGTCACGCCGTTCGAGAAGGCCGATTACGATAAAGTTCTTTTCTACGCCAATCCCGTGGGCAATTCCACAGCCATGTTCGACCGGGAGATCCTCGGCGGCCTGCGCGTCCCAGCCATCAGAAAACGCAACGATTTCGCGCTCTGGCTCGCCGCGCTCAAGGTAACGGATCACGTTTACGGCATGAGGGAATGCCTCGCGCGCTATACGGTCCGCGCGAGCTCCGTATCCAGCAACAAGCGCGACCTGATCCGCTACCAGTGGCAGCTTTACCGTCATGTAGAAAAGCTCAGCCTCCCGCGGACGCTTTGGGCGTTTACGGGCCTTGTATATATCAAGCTCGCACACCCTACCTGGCGAGGAGAGAGGAGAAAAAGCACATGAAGGCCGCCATTCATCAGCACCACTATTTCCCCTGGCTGGGCTACATGGACAAAATGGCCCGCGCGGACGTGTTCCTGCTTTTGGACCGGGTGCAGCTTACCGATGCGTCGTATATGTTCCGTCACCGGCTGCTGGACAAGAACGGCGACCCGAAATACATCACCATCCCCTTTACCAAGAAAGGCTACATGGACCGGCCTTATAACGAACTGGAGCTCAATAGCGAAGTGGATTGGCAGACACGCCAGCGCAATTTCATCACCGACAGCTACCGCCGTCACCCGTATTTCGGCGAGATATGGGCGGAGATCGAGCCGGTGTTCACCAAACGCTACGACCTTCTCTGGCAGGTAACGGACGACACGGTGCGCATCATGCGCCGCCTGCTGGACGTGACGACACCGCTGGTATACGAGAGCGAACTGAAGCCATCCGACGCCAAGAAGAGCGAGTTCCTCATCGGACTTCTCAGGCAGCTGGGCGCGGACGAATACCTCTCGGGCGCCGGAGCGCGCAAATACATGGACATGGAGATGTTCGGCGACGCGGGTATCCGCGTAGAATACCAGAACTTTGTGCTGCCCGAGTATCCACAGAAAAACGCGTCTTCCTTTGTTCCCGGCATCAGCGGGCTGGACGTTCTGTTCAACTGCGGCATCGAGGGCACAAGGCAGCTTTTTTGGGAGAATGTCTCCCGTGAACAGGAGAACAAAACATGAGTCTTACGGACGTGGTCAAAAAGGTACTGGTGCTGGCCCCTCACACCGACGACGGCGAGATCGGCGCCGGAGGCACGATCAGCCTGCTGCTTGAGGGGGGAGCCGAGGTTCATTACGCGGTGTTTTCCCTGTGCGAAGAGTCCCTTGATCCCAGGTTCCCTCGCGACCAGCTGCGGCATGAGCAGCTCAACGCGGCGGCTTCTCTGGGCCTTGGAGAGGAGAACGTGCTGTTCTATCATTTCCCGGTAAGGAAATTCCCGGACCATCGCCAGGAGATCCTTGAAGAGCTGGTGAAGCTCAATGCTTCCCTGCGCCCGGATCTGGTGCTGGCGCCGTCTCTGCACGACATCCACCAGGACCACTCCACCATCGCCAATGAGGCCCTGCGCGCCTTCAAAAAGACCTCCATCCTCGGATACGAGGAACCCTGGAACAACCTGACCTTCGACAACCAAGTGTATGTCTCCCTGGAGGAGCGTCATGTCAGGGCCAAGGCCATGGCCTTCGCCTGCTACGAATCCCAGCGGGAGCGCCCCTACGCTGACGAGAGCTTCTTCCTCAGCCTGGCACGATGCCGGGGCGTGCAGATCGGGCGCGAATACGCCGAAGCCTTCGAGACCGTGCGCTGGGTCTTCTGATCGGGAGAGGCGAATGGCCAAAGTTTGCGTAATGACCACGGTCCACCGCCGGGACGACACACGCATCCTCTCAAAGGAGGCGCGAAGTCTCGCAAAGGAGCATGACGTGGTGCTGCTGACGGCCGACGGACTGCCGCCCGAGACCGTTTACGGCGTTTCCGTCCGGTCCGTCGTCGGAGAAAAGCCGCGTTCCCGCCCGGAGCGCATGACCAAAGCCGCTTCCGCCATGTTCCGCGAGGCGCTGAAGGAGAACGCCGACATCTACCATTTTCACGATCCGGAGCTGCTTCGGATCGGACTGAAGCTTAAGCGACGGGGCAAAACCGTGATCTATGATGTTCACGAGAGTATTTCCGATACGATCACCGACCGCGACTACCTTCCAGCGCCTCTGCTCAAAACGCTGGCCCGGGCGGCCGGCCGGGCGGATCTGCGCGGCGCGGCCAAAATGGACGCCGTCGTTACGGTCACTCCGTATCTGGCCGAGAGATACCGCTCCAGAGGCTGCCGGACGGTTCTGATCCGTAATTTCCCCGTACTCGCCGCATTCCCGCCCCCGGAAGACGGCGGACGGGAGATCAGCATGTGCTGTTCCGGAGCCCGCGTGGATTACAGCCGCGGGATCGTGGAAATGATCGAATGCGCGCAGAATACGGATATTCCGCTGCACCTGTTCGGGCTGATGCACGACGCCATGGACAGGGAAGTGGCCGAGCGGGATAAAAAGCATCTGGTACGGGTCCACGGCTTTGTAGATCCGGCCGTCGTGCGCGAACAGATGTACCGCTCTCTGATCGGCATGGTGGTGGAATATCCCACCGGAAACGCCGTGAACGCCTACTGCGTCAAGACCTTTGAGTACATGGCTGCGGGTATGGCCGTGGTATCCTCGGATATCCCGCTGTGGCGGGAACTGGTGGAGGAGACCGGCTGCGGCCTCTGCGTCGATCCGAAGGATATCGGCGCGGTGAGCGACGCTGTCCGCTATCTTGCCGAACACTCCGAGGAGGCTCTGGCAATGGGCCGCAGCGGCCGCAGATGGGCCGAATCAAAATACAACTGGGCGCATGAGGAGGCTGAGCTCCTCGCGCTGTATCGGGAGCTGATCGGATGAGGATCCTCATCGCGGGAAGAGGCTTCGATTCCCTTTCCCGCCGGGAAACGGGAGCATTTGAAAAGGACCAGGCCCTCGCACTGTCGCGCCTGGGCCACGACGTGCGTTTCGCCGCCATGGACACGCGGTCTTTACGCCGGCTTCGTCCTCTCGGCCTTCGGGAGTATGAGCTCGACGGGATGCGGGTCGTATACTGCGCGATCCCTGCCGGCGCGACGCCGGCTTTTCTTTCGAAGAGAGCGCTGCGTTCCGCTTCGGAGCGGATCTGGGACAGGCTGGACGCGGAGAACTGGCGTCCCGACATAGTCCACGCGCATTTCGGCGCC
>JAEEGL014099985.1_pt1 | contig 16549 bp, 29 predicted proteins | sample 9134231 | NCBI WGS metagenome assembly JAEEGL01 (sample SAMN16246548, study PRJNA631951) | gut metagenome | biome: gut microbiome; feature: rumen; material: fiber-attached | host: Bos | place: Iran: Karaj | collected 2018-10
ATTTAATATTAACAACAATGTTGCGTAACTTAATTATCAATCGATTCATCTTTTATTTCCAGATAATGTGTAGTGTTGATAAACAAGACAATACTGCCGAACAGATAGAAAATCCGATCTGTTATTCTGTAAGTTGAAAATTGTGTGCAGTTTCATGAAGAATGACTGATGCATGACAAGTAGGACAAAGAGAAGACAGAAGTTCTGATATGATTAATATGCTGATACACACTGATTCATAAATCCGGTTCTCTTATAGCCGTGCAGATGCCAGTGTCTTTGAGTTCTTAATTGAATCCCCTGACTATCTGGCCCACTGAAGCGGCTGTCGGGAATATGTATGAATGACGGACAATTTACATTATGAGAGCTGTTGGTAGCCAGCCAATCGGGGCACACTTCTCTACGTGAGTCGTGTAAATGCACACCGGTAAATCCAAACTGGTTCCGATATATTCGGTTAATCATAGTTTTGAGAAGCTGCTTATCGCCGAGTCCGTTAAATGAAAGAGATGCCAGCTGCGGATGCAATACAGGATGATAAATGATTCTTGTTCTCTCTTCATCGAGAGTAAACATCTTCAGAAATATGTGCAGAATTAGTTCCTTCCGGAAAGACAGTGACAGACAATAAATAGAGGACGCTCCGTATCGCTTCGGTTGATATGTATGTACTGCTGCTGTCTAATTAATTGGAACAAACGAGTTATGATTCCGCTTTACAAAGAGGGTCTCTAATCCGAGAGAAGTCCCGACAATAATGTTATGAATCCGATTATGACAGTGTGCCAGCATAGCGGAGATGAGCATTAATTTGCTTGTCTCCGTTTTTTGTATAGTTAATTTTCATTAAAACATTTATTCTAATGAGAGCATTTAAAATATTTTTTAGTACCTTTGTACTGAAAAATAATAAATTACTATATAATGAAAGTTCTTGTAGATTTGATAGGATATCAGAATGTTTATGAAGGTGGGTATCATGAACGCAACAGAAGGTTTGATTATAGCCATGACTATGAAGAAATGGATATAACACCACAACAATTGAAAGAATTTATAGATAATGGCATAGATATAAAACAAATTATATGATCAAATCAATACAATTCACAGGACAAGGAAAAGACGACTACATTGTCAAAAGAAATGAAGTTGAAGTTGTCAGAGAAGGCATTTCACAAGATTATGCTGATGAAGTCAAAAAATTCTATCGGAAAAGAGATTCAGAATACAAAAAATGCTGGATGACTGTTAAGAGTGATTATAGTAATCCACAATTAGTGGATAATCTTCTTAACAGAAAAATTGTATTCTCTCCAGACAGAATCAATGTCTTGTTCGGTCCAAATGCATCCGGGAAAACTACAATTATCCGGGCAATAGCAGCAAACTGTATGTGTGGTTCACCACAGGCAGAAGACGGTTTCACGTCATTTCTCAAATTCAGTCCACATAATCTTGATATGATATCATTAAGAGAAGATTATGATGATTGGGATTCTACTCAGAAGAAACAAGAATATATAAATGCTGTTAGACATAGAATTGATAGAATATCCGGAAATGAAGCAATAGTTGAATGGGACGGCTCTCCGACTTATTATGAGAACACTGCATCAAGAAGAATGATATCATTCGGAGATGCTATAGGAGGTCTGATACAGAATGAGGGAGAAGAACTTCATTATCTGTTCGGAAAAGACAAATCATCATCCGGACAGATGACTATATGGATGTTCAACAAACTCAGACAGATAGTGTCGTTACCGCCTTCAATAGAACAACTGAGAGAACAAAACAAGAAAGCATCACATAATGTCAATGAGACATGGGAATTTGCATATAAGTCCAATATTAACTATTATGACTCTGTTATTGAAAATGCTCCAAGCAAAGAGAATCAAATAACTACTATATTGCTTGATGAGATGGACAAATCTCTCGGAATAACCAATGTCATAACTTTATATAAAGATGCATTACCGAATTTGCTTCATAGTTCAAAATGCCAACTGATAGTAGTTTCACATTCACCAGTTATCCTGTCAGATGAAATATATAAGTCCGATGAATATAACATCATTTCATTAGATGAAGAATATACACAGAAATGCAGAGAAGAATTATCAAAACTTAATTTCAGATTATGAGCAAGAAGAAAGTAACAGCAGCCGTAGTTATCATTAATAAAAACGGAGATATTCTCGGATGTCACGGCACTAACAAACCGAAAGATTCTGGATTTGATTTTCCAAAAGGCTTAGTTGAAGACAATGAATCAGATATATCCGGAGCATTAAGAGAACTGTATGAGGAAACTGGGTTTGTTCTACAGGAAACTGATTTGATTGACTGTGGTGTTCATCCTCACAACAAAGAGAAAGACATACATATATTTCTCTATAGGACAGATACAATGCCAGATATCACTAAACTTGTCTGTAACTCATTCTTTGAATTGTACGGAAAGCAGTTTCCGGAAGTTGATTTCTTTGAAATAATCTCTAAAGAAAACAGACACAAGTTCAATAAAGTACTTCAGAACAAGTTTGACATCATTGATGAATATAACAAGAAAGAGTGACTATTACTAATCACTCTTTCTTTATGTAATAACCGTAGTATTTCAACAGCCAGCATAGCATCTCATCAGCAACTTCACATAAACTCTTTTTCTGGGAAGTGTTTATCATATCATGCCAGCTTCCGCTTGAACCGAATGGATTCCCATATGCAATCTGATAATATCCTTCGCTGTTTTTTCTGATGTCAATTGTATATACACTTCTGTAGTCATCACCGATTTTTATTTCACCAGGAAGAAGATTTAACAATGCTTCAGTGCTCCAGCAAGGGATAACATCAGCATCTCCGTTTATCAGCAAGCCCTTATATTCTTCTTTCCATTCAGAATACGGTCTCATAACTAAATCATAAGGGTCTTCACCAATACACTTATAGCACATATCTGCACTGTTAGTATCTACTCCCTGTTCTACTAAAAACTTTGCTTGTTCTAATGTAGTGTATCCTTTGATTTTATTCTTCGAACTTGTACTCATGATTTCCGATTATAAATGTTACATTATTCTTAATTACTAATTCTCTTACTTCCTGAAAGATTCTTTCAATCTCTTCTTTGTCATGATAAAGACTGTCATTCGGTGTTCTGAAACAGGGGAAATAATCAACAATGTATACAGTTTTTCCGTTTATAGTATGAAACATATCACTTATTTTTTCTGATTAATGTCACTGGAATAGGTCCGTCACCAGCTTTCATCTTTATAGAATCAACTGCTACATGCAGACCCATATCAAAATCATTCTCTTCGGAATCCTCATATTCCCAATCAAGTTTCTTGGTTCCTTCTACAAACCTGGGTTTATGAGCATACAAATGCTGCTCATCCCCGAAATAGTCATCATAGCAAACCAGCCACAGACCAGTTTCTTCGTCTGATGCTACAATCTCAACCGGAACTGTTTCTTCATCTTCTTTCAAGTCAAGCACATTCGGAATCCACAAATCAAACCCGATTGGAGTGTCAGGTGGCCATTTGTACATTCTCTTCCCATCTACTATTTCCTTGACAGGAATCCATTTAGTGAGAATAATCTGTCCGGATGAATCTCCAGTATTCGTCACATGTAAAGTTGTAATCGGACATCCCATAATCTTATTCTTTAATTATTTTCAATTTTTCTGCTAACTCTTTCTTCTGTTCTTCTGTCAATGATTCTGAATGGTTGTGGAGGGAACCATATACAGTTCTATTTGAACATAAAAAGAACATCTTGATTCAATTCAAATCTCATTCATTTAAATGACCACATATCTCTTTCTCTAAGTTCAATTATATCTCCATGTTTGAACTCATCATATTCTCCATTTTGAATCAATCTTTCCTGTTCATCAGTCACAGCCGCATACATCCCGGAGAATATAGTTTTTGTACATTGTTCATATTTACAATCTGGATTAGAACATTTATGTTCATATTGTAATGGAGATGTACAGATAGCACCACCGACAGTTTCTAACACACTTCCGCATATTGGACATTTCAGGACTATATGAACAGGATGTCTCGGAACTACAGTTTCAATTTCCGTATTCGGTTTCGGCCATGGAATATAATCAAAACGTTCTTTTACTTTATTAGGATGAAGTTTTATCAATGTATTTCCATCAGTGTCGTCATATTCACACAACAACATATAACTTTCTTCTGGCCTGCTGTATGATACACATTCACTTTTGACAGTCCACCACTTTCCTGTTGCTTTCTCAATGTATTTTGATTTCATATTTCAACTTTAAAAATATATTCCACAAATTATACTTCCGTAGTTCTCTTTTTTATTACCATTGAAGCAATAATAGACAATAATAGTAATCCGAATATAATACACAATGAAAGAAATGTTGATACTTCAATATCCCATATAGTATCAAGAAGCATTTTTACTCCAACAAAACTCAGTATAACACCGAGTCCGTATTTGAGATATGTAAAATACTTTGCTACAGCAGCCAATGCAAAATACATAGCCCTAAGACCAAGAATAGCAAATATGTTACTCGTCAATACTATAAATGGATCTCTTGATACAGAGAACACTGCCGGTATGCTGTCTACTGCAAATGCGATATCAGTAGTCTCAACTACAATAAGACATATGAATAACGGTGTAGCAAACCTCTTTCCATTCTCTACGATAAAGAACTTGTCATCATACATCTTGTCAGTAACTGGAGAGAACTTCTTGAATATCTTCACAAATATGTTCTTTGATACATCTACAGATTCTTCTTCATCATTATGTCCGAACATCTTCAATCCAGTATATATCAGGAATATTCCGAACAGAATCAATACCCATTCAAACTGCTGGATAATCGCTGTGCCAGCAAATATGAATATACTTCTCAATATCAATGCACCGAATATTCCCCAGAACAACACTTCATGTTGATATTTCCTCTGGACATTGAATAATGAGAACAACATCAGGAACACAAAGAGATTGTCCATAGAAAGAGATTTCTCTATCAGATAACCAGCTAAGAATTCCATTGATTTCTCTTCTGGATTTACTGGATACCATAGATAGATTCCTATACAGAACAATAAAGAGACTGCTATCCATATACCTGTCATCTTCAGAGCCTCAGCAATCTTAACTTCATGTTCCTTGCCGAATGACTTCAAGTCAATCAACAGCATTATAATCACAGATGCATAAAAAGCAATCCACACCCATATCGGCAAATTCAACACTTCCATTAAATCTATATTTAACTGTTAATCAACTTATCTTGCTGTTAAACACCACTTTCTATATGCTTTATATAATGGCATATATTTCTTGACATATCTCTCATAACTCTTATCATCTTCTGTATAAGAAGACGGATGTTCGCCAGCCCAACAAGACCCAACAGGCATATTCTGGAAACCGTACTGATACCTGAACCACCAGTGAAGGAATGCAGCAATCACTTCGGCTTTGTCTGCATCTTCAAAACCATCTACTTTTCTCCACAATTCTTTGGTGAAAAATGAATAATGACCGAATATACCAACTAATCCGATAAACCATGCAGAACATCCGACAACCAATTGCTTCTCATATGTACCCATAGTCCTCTGGAACCGTTCAGCAAACTCTGACACCTTTGTGTTTCTTGCAGTCTCATCAGACTCATCTGGGACATCAAAGTATATTGGAGCATCATCAGGATTATATGCTTTTCCATGTAACAGAACTACATGCTTGTCACCGTATTCATAGAAATACACTTCATCACCATTCTCGTCTACTACTTTCTTATCCTGGTTCTCAAGCCATTCTTTATAATCAAACTTAACTTTCATAACTTTAATTTCTTTGTTTCAAATTATTATTTCACTGTTTTTAGAAGATAGTCATTCTCAAGCAACCATAATAGTCATTGATAATATACTTAATCTTTATTTAATGATTTCTTCAATATCCTCATCAAATATATACTCAGCAGTTTCTTTATTAAGATACTTTGCAGCACAGAAATCATCATTTTTGACAACTTCTATTATTTCTCCACTTTTCAGTCTTACTCTAAGACCACTACCACTTATATTATACATTCCTTCTGGTGCTTCTATTGCCAACCCACGTTCTATGAGGTTGTGATAATCAAAGTGATGAGCATTAAGCCAATCTAAAATTTTGTTTATCCCAATTGTATCCTTTGTTTCTACAACTTGGTATGCTGGACAAACACTTCGCTCTGCGTTAATGCAGTCTATAACCTCAAATCCAAAAACATTAAATTCACGTTTTTCCTCATAAGTCATAGTAGCCATAGAACGAAGATATGGCTTACATTCTTCAATTGGACACACATTTTGCTCTGGTCCGCATGGATATATTGTTATGAAAGAATACACCCAAGCAGTATATGGTTTATTAGTAGTTATTCCCCAAATATTACCTTTCCAAGTACTAACACTGGGTTTATGAGCATCAGAATACTTTGCTGTTATTTTTACTTCACAAATCACTCCATACGGCAATCTCGCTGATAAATCTTTCAGCAACAACTCTTTATCAGATAATTCCATAGTTCTATATCCTTGTTAATTCTTTACTTGAAATTCTATTTTTGACAGACTTGAGCCAATTGAGAATGTCTTTTGACGGAATGCCACATAATTCATATTTCGGATTATACGCATCTTTTATAAGAGCATTCCACATCTTCTCATCTTCTTTGCTCCATTGGTTAGAATGTACTGTAACCCTATCCATCAATAATTTAACCCAATTCTTTAAATCGCCTATTGGTATGTTATGTCCATCAACATATACATAATTCCAGCCGTTTGTATCTTCTAATTCTTCAATACAATTAGTGAGGGCTTGTATCATATGCTTATCTTCTTCACTCTGTGCTTGTTTTAATTGCGGATGAGATTTAAGCCAATCAGCAATTTCCTGATTTGTCGCTGGTCTGAAAAATGCCTTATACCCGTTTACACCTATATTCTTTACATTTCTTTCATCTATCTCACCGGCTAATCTCCAATCACATCTACAGTAATATAATTTACCACATTTGTACATCAAACTTGAAAAATTTGGATGTATATAATCACATACGCATTTATACCAATGACCGTGTTTTATTTCAAAGTTATAATCAGAGTAATTCTTGCCAAGCCATGTAAGACACATAGCATAATCAACGTCATTAGTTCCTTCTGACAGTTTCCCTATATAATAAGAATCCAATGCTTTTCTTATAATCTCTTTTATTCTGTCAACACTGTCATTCTTTAACTCAGGAATTGCTGTTGAAAGAATTTCCATTTCATCAGAACCAAGATTCCATTCTTTAATTCTTTTTATCGCTTCTTCTCTTTCCATAATATATCATTTTTTTTGAGCGTTCCTTCTTCTATTGCAAGCCCTTTCTCTATCAATCCCCTATAGTCAAAATGATGTTCATTAAGCCAATCAATGGAATTAATACCATATTCATCTGATTCAAGTTGTGACCATTCATTACTTTCTTCATCAGTCATTGTTGCCATTGACCGAAGATAAAGTTTTACTACATCATAAGTTGGTCTATACCTATACAGAAGTTTATTCTCATCATCTTTAATACATATTGTCGGTGTATATGGCATATCATAATAAAAATCAGTCATAATGCCTATGTGAACATCAACATTATTATCTTCACAATATAAATGAACTTTATATATTAATCTTGAACTAAGTTCTGCTAATAGCAATCTTTTGTCTTCTTTATTCATAAGGATTGTCGTCTTTTGTTACTTCTATTGCAAGTCCTTTCTCTATCAATCCTCTATAGTCAAAGTGATGTGCATTAAGCCAATCTATTCCTTTTATCGTAAAATGCCAATTTGGTTGTGGTTTAATATATTCAACTGGATGATCCATATCTTCAACTTCATAGAACTCCTTGACTTCTTCTTTGGACATTGATGACAATGAACGGAGATACGGTTTATATTCCTGATTTCCAAACTCATTTATTAAATAAAATTGTGGTCTCTTGTAGAACAGATTAACAGGAATTGAACCTGACCACTTGATACCGATAGAACTCAGTTCTGTAGTTGAAGTGTCAGTGACTTTGAATTTAACTCCGTACGGAATTCTTGCACACAAATCCCGTAACAACAAATCTCTATCTTCCGGATTCATCTGTGTCTTCTTTTATAAAATACCTGTCACCTTCATACCACATATCACTCTTTCCCTCATGATAAGACTTATCATTCTTATGCATCCAGTCAAGTGCTTCCTCTATAGAATCAAAGTCGGCAACAAACTCTTCATATGGCTTGAATCCGTAATATTTCTCTGCTCCGTATACATCAGTCTCTATCTGCTTTTTATATACTTTTACTTTCTTTCCTTCCAGTTTGTTATCGACCCATCCGGTAGTTTTATTCTCATAACGAGGGATATCATATATCTCTACAACAACTTTCTTGTAGTTTGTATAATCTTCTCTGAATTTCTTCGTCTTCTTAGTAATAGCACCGTTTTTCGTAGTCCCAACATTTTTCTCTATCCACTCAAGTTTCTCCAATATTTTCAATAGACGGTATTGTAGTGTTATATTAAGAAAATCTACAGCAGCCTGATATGTAGTAAAATATCTACCTTTATCATCATATGCATAATCTGTGTCCAATATCAGACTGTCATGCCTGTCACTATTCTCATGCTTGAACTCATATGTACTCTCAGAATGTAATGTATATGACTTGCATATGAATGTATCGCCACCGTCAAACTCGGAACCGTACTTTATTTCTTCTATATAACGCTTATATACCTCAAAATGTTCTATACCCTGATTATCAGTTTTACTCGGATCCAGAACATAGTACAAAGCATCCCCTTTCTTACAGTCTTTTATTAATTTTGCCATATCTGATTTATTTGCATTATAATGAACTCTTTCTGCTTTGATATAACCGTTAATACATCTCTTATTTAATTATTGTTCCGTCAGACAACTGCCATTCCTTCTTGTCATATACAGCAAACGGATTCTTCGTCAGATTGTGCTGATGAACAAGAAGTTCAGACATACGTCTCTTCTGTGCTTCCACTTGATTCGGATACAATAGAGAATTACTTACATATGTAGTGAACATAAAGTATCTCCTGTCGGCTGCTGACACACCAAGACTGATTCCTTTCTTGTGATATGTAACAAGGTTCTTGTATCCGGATTGTCTGTCAATGTCATGATCAATTACCATCACATACTTTCCGGATTCATCCTTCTTATACTTGTATCCGGTGATGGTCTCATCCATAGAAGAAAAATGCTCTCCATACATCATTTTCACGAGATGTGGAAAATCCGGCTGTGCTATCTTTCTCTCAACTACAAACCGTTCCCTCATTCTGTTGAAGTAATGCGGAGGGAATTCATTACATGACACTACACCGTCATCAGTAGCATTGAACCCGTATATACCAGTTCCTATATTAGAAGGATTCTTTGCATACGGTACATGATATGTCTGGTATGCTTTGATACATGCTATGCCGTGCTTGATGTTAAATTTAGACTCAGCGATAACTATAAGCGTCCACTTGCCCATACTGATATGCGACAAATCCAAGTCAGATGTATAGAAAGTCGGGAACACTTTAGTCCGCAAAAGAACTTTCATATTCCGGTTACACCATTTCTGTCCTGCTTCAAGGATGTACGGCTTTATCTTTTCCATCTGCCGGACTTTTTCATCCGGAGTCATTGACGGTACAATCATATTTTAAATCTTTATAACTTATCTCTGACAAAACACTTTGATTTATCACTCATATTCCTATGTCTGTTGACACAGCATGGCGGATGCGGACGGTCTTCCATTTCTACATACGGAAATGAATCAATCTTTCCGTCATAGAAATAACTGCAATTACAACACGGATCTTTTCCAGATACTACTTTCACGTCATAGCCGCTACGTCTGCTGTATTCTGCTTCGAACCCTTCATTACCAGATTCCGAAACAAATGAAACAGCCAATATAAATACTAAGATTGCTAAAACTATCACATAATCAATAACCATAACTTAATCATTTAGATGGTGCATCAAATGCAAGCATTTTGCTCTTTAAACCATTGTAATATTTTATGTCCATATGAGTTCCATCTGAGAAACTAATACGGCTTCTGATCCATTCAAATACTGTAAACAAATCCATATCTATATTGGTTTATTAAAAGTTATACATATTCTCCGGAGCTTCTAAAGCAAGACCTTTGCCTATGAGTCCGCGGTAATCAAAATGATGCTTATTAAGCCAGTCTACGAGTTCAATGATACCGGGAATCCATATTCCCCATCTGGTATGTATGTTGTCACATATAGTCCATCCGTCTTCAGAATCACCCTTGTAACCGATTAATGAATGAAACTCTTTTTCCTCATTTTCCGTCATAGAAGACAAAGGTCTCAAATATGGAGTAATTTCATCAATGAAGATTTCACCACAGCAACTTTCCTCACTGATGCAGTCATAAATACCCACCATATCATCCGGACAATCATCAGGAGTATACACTTCGACATGCTTGTCATTCATATCTATCAGATATAATGTACAGTCTCCTTCACAAACACCTCCGAGAGTCCGTCCGCTGACTTCATCAAAATTAGTGAAATCCAGACTGACTTTAACTTTAACTCCATACTGAAGTCTCGGAAACAAGTCTTTCATTATGATCTGGTTCTGTTCTTCTACAATGTTCATCATTCAATCTTTAATTACTATTGCCTTAACTTTGTTTCCGACTGAAAGACAATCCGTCTCAAAATACGGAATATTTACAGTAACTCTCTTCTTGCCCATATGCTGAACTTCTCCAGAAACTTTTCCAGATACAGCATTATTCATTAGTTTATTTTTCTCCCAATTAGTGAAATGCTGGATAATTTCGGCAAACCCGTTCTTAGATGCTATTAGACTTCCCTTAAAACTAAGTTTATTCCATATATTGTCTATTTCTTTATCCAGTGTATCAGCAGTATCTGTATATGGGAATTCGCCTTCAACTGGCAGTTCATATTTGTTGTTTTCGGTCATTTCTGTAATTATTTTATTAACAATGTAATTAGAATTGCAATCAAAAGTACAATTATAAAAAGACTGGATTTTGATTTCATGTTATATTTAATCCAGCATATGAATCTTGCTGCTACCGGGACAACAACCGGAAGACAACACAACACTAACAATATTATCCATTCATATTTCGACATCATAATTCACACAAATGTTCTTTAAGCATAAAACACAACATCTTATATACTGCCTCAATAGCAGTGTCTCCCTTGAAAACTTTGTTATACAATACACTCTTCTTGATAATAGATATATCATCCGCAGTGTACTGACAAACCCACTTGCCATTATCAATAGATAATGACGGAACCATATTCTTTATCTTGGCAGTATTGATAAGAATTCCGAACCCGTCTATCCAGTTTTTCTGTGTGAATACCGGAAGGACTCTGAGCATTCCGTTCAATGACCATGCAGGCAAATCCTTATCCCCTGATCCTTTTCCGCTATGCGGATAACTAATCAAATCCGGTTGTCTCTTGTAATCCTCCCAGAACATATCAGAAGTCTCTGGGTTAAGCCCAAGAGATATCAGATACTTGGACTGCTTGATAGTTGTTGCTATTTGCTGCTGTTTCATATTTCAATTTATTTGTTTGACTTTCTGGATGCAAAAGTACAAAATAAATCTCAAAGAAACAACATTTTCTTTATGAAAATTCAAAATATTAATATAGTTTAACATAAAGAAAACCGAACTACTCTTTGTAGCCCGGTTTATATATCAGAACGGAAAATCAAAATCATCTTCAAGCATCCGCTCAAGCAGTTTCCTCAGCAGTGACGGCCGACCTCCGACAAATGACTCCCCGAATTCCTCTACAATGTCTTCCTCAGTCATATTGTCATCATTGAATATGTCAAAGAACTCCGGATCATTCTCATATACTTCCACACTCTCTTCCGGCAGTTCTATAATCATATCAAGCAGTCCGTGTCCGATTTCATGGTATAACGTAGATATTATGTTATTCTCTTCTTCAGCACTACAGAACTCATCAGATAGCCTTTTAATCAAATCCATATTCAGATAAACCTGTATAGTGCCGGTCCACACACTGTCATGTTCATATTGCCCTACCCAATCGTCATCCGGTCTTATAGGCGCGTCATTCTCATCCAAAACCTCCAACTCAAGTCCGAAATCATCCAAATAACTCTTAGCTTTTGAAATAATAAAATCAATGTTCATATCGAATCAAAAATCATTTTAATATTTATCTCTCAGATTAATTATATAACATAATGATTCAACATTCCATATAACTATAATGTAGTAATTTTCTATATTTACGGACAGAGATAAATATTGTTGACTCCTGTCTGAGAGTACCTGCTGCCACCTGACATATGAAACATATGAGCGGAATATCTCAAGCAGGAGTTATTCTTTAACTTTGTATAATCAATATGGTATAATATATAAGAGAATTGTAATTAAAGATTGATTATGGAGAAGTTTGAATATCCTTTTGAATATCCTTCTATGGAAGATATGATCATTGGTGGTATCCCGGAAGGAGCAGAAGTTACTGAGTTCAAGAGTCCGAGTATAGAAGATTTTGAGGATTATGAGCAATATCTGCGGAACCGTGAGATTGAATTGGAGAAACAGGCAAGAGAAGAGTTTTTCAACCGTATAGCACCAACCGGAACTCCGTTCGTCACTATAATAAAGAACATCATCAATGAACTGTATGATTTAAGTATGAACAAAGAAGACAGAATGGTTAAATTAGGAGGATGATATATGCTGTATTTAATGTTTGATGAAACTCGTGATTACATATATGTAGTTCCGAGAGAGAAAATCATAGGTGTGAACTCAATTGATTCCAAATGCTTTGAAGTAGAGTTTGAGAATCATGAGAGATTCCGTGTATCTGAGTTAAAGAAAGCACCGTTTGGTGATAAGGATGGATTTCCAAGAGACTCAGATAATATCATTCTGATGAATATGCTTCACCAGCCGTTTCAGAACTTATTGCCGGTATTTGATGAAGCTATAAATAGTTTTATATATGGAATAAGTAACAATACAGTTCTTGAACAAATAGAGAAAACTTTGGAGATGTTAGTTCATAAACATATTGATAGACTGTTTGAAAAAGATTGGGAAGTCATATGTGAGTATTACAGGTATTATGATGATGCTCTTGATAAGTACATAACAGACACTACAAGAATAGTTGCATACATCCGTTGCTATTCAAAACAAGCATATAGGATATTAGCATCACACAACCTTTCAAAGTATGCAAGAATGTAATTATCCCGATATCCTATGATTCCATTATCATCCCAACAAATATTAAATTATGTGATTCTTTGTTAAAACATTTGTATTTTCCAGATATAATGACTACCTTTGTAGCATCATTATAAAATATATAAAGTATGGAAAAGTACAATATGAAGAAACTCGGAAATAAATTTCCGGATGACAAGACACTGACAAGCACTGTCAATGCAATTATGGTTTATCTCCGCGGAAACAAGAAAGGACTGACAGAGATGAGGAGACAGTTCTGCTGCTGGGGAGCAAATGCATACAGGTATATATGCTCTGATGACGGATGCTATGGGATACAGTTCAGAGTAACCGGAATACTGCATCGGGGACGTGTCCGTATCTACTACAATCCGGCAACTGACTACTTTGATGTAGAACTGCTCAAGGCAATCAAGGATGAAGTTGTATATGGATGTGAAGACTTAGATTTCTCACAGCTTCATAATGTACTTCATCAGCATATTGAGAGAACTGATGATCCGGAAGTATAACATAACAAAAAATTGACTACACCAACTATCCTATTCCAAATATGTTCCTTAAAGGAAAGAGCTTACGGTAGAATGGTAAAGACGTTTGGTAGAACATTCTTTGGTGTAGTTTAGTAGATAATTTATGGAAGAAGACAAGATAAAAACTCATCTTAAACACATAGAAGACTGGCTCAACAGGGAGTACAATCAGCAGTCAGAAAAATACTGTATATTTCGCGGCCCGAAACCGGAAGTATATAGATATGATGAAAGGACAGCAATATCATTCTGGGCTTGCGGAGCAATTGTATGTATAGGAGACCAGATGTATTTCATTGGAGAGGATGACGGAGACTGGTTTGTCGGAGAAGGTGTGTATGATGGTTATCAGAACTACGGATTCTTGGACAGTTTCTCTATCGGCTGGGCAAACAGTTTTGCAGATGCAATGACCAGACTATATGAATATGTAAAAGCAAACGGTGAACCGGTATATTACTCCGGATTAAAAAAGAAAATAATTTGTCACTATCGCTTATGATAAAATACTATAAATACTGCTCCAAGATAACAGGAGAAATAAAGGCATATGCTATATATGAGGTGATGCCTGAGTCTGTTCCGGAAGTATTCCGGAAATCTAAGATGGTATGCTTTGATGAAGTGAATATCAAAGACTCACATTTCAGCGGACCGAGTTCAGCAAGCATTAATCATCACAGTTTTACTGACAAGGAAAATATTGAACTGAAGATAAAGTTCAACACTGTGGAAATCACTGAGGAAGAATTCCACAGAATAGAAGATGCAGCACAGAAGATACGAGACCTGATTAAAGAGACTGTAACAGAACTACTCTAACTGCTGTATTAATAAAGAAATCCGCTTAGATGATTGATTGTTCATTTAAGCGGATTTCTAATATGTTCTATTACACATCAAAACCAAACAACTGTTAAAATTTCCAGATTTATGTTAAGAAATTTGTTTTTATGAAAATTAATGCTTACCTTTGCAGAGGAAATTAAAAACAAATAATTATATGAATATGAAATTCAATCCGCAAGTAGAGACAATATTCAAGAAGTTCCAGCAGAACACTGTGTTGGGACAGCATCTTGACGAGCATCAGCAGGTTGCGGTGAAGCGGTATTTCCAGAGATGCTGGGAAACCGGTTTTGCACAGGGCTATGCTGAGAAGTCACATGAGAACAATGAAACTGAGTCATAAACCAAATAAGTTTTAAAACTATGCACATGAACGGTATTTTCCCGTATTCTATAATGGCTTTGATGCTTGCTGCTGAAATGGGCTATTATGATGAGGATACTTCCGAAGAAGAGCGTGAAGCAATTCTCAATGAGATAACCGATTTAATAATGAATATGTAACATAACAGAATTATGAAGTACATAACAGAAATATACTCAGATTCAGTCAAGAAGTCTGCTACTCCGGAAAAGATAGCCAGACTCAAGAACATATGGAAGCATGTAGCGGAAAGCCACTATGATGACAATATGTATGGTTCAGAGTCTATAGCACAGAGATGGAAGACCGACAAGGATACCGGGTTCTATCTGGATATAAAGAACGGAACTATCTATATGATGGTTGCACGGATTCCGGAATTCGAGAATGAAATTGCTAACAGTCGTGGATATTCCGGCGAGCGTGTTCCAAACAAGCGCCAGAAGCAGTCGGCAAAGTGTTTTATGCATGCATGGGACAACATTGGCGGTTACGGAGACAACAAGTATGCAGTGTCCGTAGTAGTGATGGCTGATGTATTCAACGGCGAGTTAATCCGCATCGACATTCCGGAAGACCTTGATGCATATGAGAAGAGCATCCGTATGGAAGAACATATGAAGCGGCTTGAAGAGATGGAACTGCATGAGAAGTCAGAACGGAAACGCCGCTCACAACATATGACCGTCACTGTCGGAATGTGGGAAGACGTACTGAACAAAATCCGTGAACTGGAAGAGAGAATAGACAACAGATATTAAACAATTCAAAAACCAATCAATATGAGATTCAATGTAACTATCAGACCGACCGTATATACCGGTCAGGGAACATACAACAACGCGAAGGACAGGTTCCACTATGTAATACCGTCACTGACTTGCTTCACTTGCAGCGGATACGGAAGTTATTACGGCAACATCACCAGAAGAGGTTCTGATGACCAGTATGCATACTGCTTCAACATAGAGGTGTTCAAGAGGGGCAAGCACAGGAAGAACAAGCACTACACTCTCTATGTGTACAAGATTGACCTGAAACTGCTTGACATCCTCGGTATGAAGATTGAGCAGAACAGGCGGAACTTCAGGATAGTTCCCAAGAAGAGATAAAATAATCTGCACAATTAATTCAGCGAACAGTATGATTAATCTGAACAACTACATCATAGTAGAAGAATCTCCAAGATTCACACTATCCATCAAACTGGTAATTCCGGGAGGGTGCCAGATGAGATGTCCGTTCTGTTTCAACAACCTGAACAGAGCCACAGCAGTCCGGGATGACAAGGACTTCGTGAACAACTATATGGATTCATTGAAGAAAATCATCAATGTGTCTCTGAAAA
>JAEEGL016400647.1_pt1 | contig 16548 bp, 7 predicted proteins | sample 9134231 | NCBI WGS metagenome assembly JAEEGL01 (sample SAMN16246548, study PRJNA631951) | gut metagenome | biome: gut microbiome; feature: rumen; material: fiber-attached | host: Bos | place: Iran: Karaj | collected 2018-10
TGAGGCATTCTTCGATGGAATATTTAAGATTATGAAATATAAAGTTATGATTGATAAAGAAGATCATTTTAGAGTTATAAAGAAGGGTGATAATTACTCTAAAAAACAAATTAAAAATCTTATGCGTTTAATGAATAAATTATCAAAACAATATGATAAGAAAGAAGTATTTGAATTAGATAAGATTGAACGATTAACAAAAATTAAAAATTATGTAAATGAATAAGACATAGTTTTTGGGGAGGACTTATGAGCAATACAAAGAATAAATTAATGTATATTACTTTTGGAATGTTTGTACTATTAGTTTTTTCTTTTAGTATTGTTTCTTTTTTTTCTAATGGTTCTTTAGCAGAAATAAATTATGTTAAATGGGATGGAAATACTATTGGTACTGATTTTGCTTCTGGTAATGGTACTGAGGCTAATCCATATATGATTAATAATGGAGATCAGTTGATGTATTTTAAGAAAGTGTTAGAAGAAAAAAATGAAGAATATGTCGATAAATATTATAAATTAGGGGCTAATATAGACTTAGATAATCACTATATTACTCCTTTTGCTGTTTTTAGTGGACAATTAGATGGAGATGGTAAATATATTTCTAATATCAATATGACTAGTAGTTATGATATTGATAATTCACATTATTATGGATTGTTTGCTAACTTAGATAATGCAACTATTAAGTATTTAAATATTAAGAATGTTAATATCGAACCTGTTAAGAATAGTGGCCCTTTATATGTAGGTGGGTTAGCTGGAACTGTTACTGGGGATAGTGACATTAATAATGTTAGTTTGAGAGATATTAATTTTAATTTAGGTAATACAAAGAGTGTTACTAATAGTGGTATTGGTTTGTTTGTAGGTAGTATTGATAAAGTTAAAAATATTAATAATATTTTTGTAGATGGAAAAATCACTAGTGATTATACTACTAATGTTTCTGTAATTAGTAGTAATACTTTAACTGATGTTAATAACGTTATTTATAGAATTGATAGTAAAGATGCTTTAGATGAATTTAATTATATTGAAGATGGTGTAAAGACAGATAAAATAATTAAAATGAGTAGTGAAAACAAACTTATTCTTAATGATGAAGAGATGGATAATACTACTTGTTTAGCTTTATTTAATAAAAGTTTAACTAATTATAGATGGAATTATAATAGTGAAGATTTATTCTATGTAGATATTAATCTTGTTAAGAAAGATCCTACTGTTGGTAGATTTGGTTTTAATAGTAGAACTATTGCATTACATGATAGTGGGGTAAATGGTAATACTTTGTATGTTAATGATCTAACTATGGATTATAACGATTTTATGGGTAGAAATTATACTGCTAGAACTGATGGGGTTATTCCTGATGGTAGTAATTTAGGTTTATATACTGATTCTACTTTAGCTAAAGTATATATTTCTTACGATGGAGAAGATATTAATAGTAGTTCTACAGTTGGATATATATCTTTAAGTGAACAAATATCTCAATTAATTTATTATAAATATTATCCTATTAAGGGTAGTGGTAATAATAAATATTTAATGATTCCATTAATTGATAATCCTTATGCGGATAGACCTAATGATAAAGCTTTTAATGGATGGGTTACTAATTATGATGGGGCAGAAGTAATATTAGATACTGATGTTTATGTTAGATATTTAAAAGTACCTGTAGCTTCTAATTATGCAGGTGAAGTTATTAATATAAATATGCAAGCTTCTTGGACTGAAGCTACTACTGTTACAGGTAATAATCAAAATCAATTAAAGAATAGGGAAATGGTACCTATTGTTTCAAAAACACCTGTTTATGCTCCTGGGGTTACATTCCCAACTGTTTATGTTAGAAGAACGATAGAGTCTACTACTGATCCAAATGGTGTTCCGTATCCTAGTAATTCGTATAACCAATATGGTAATAGTTTAGAAGGAGATTATTGTGAACCTTCTTGGAGTAGACGTTATGGATGGCAAAATGTAACTTGTACATTCTATCAAAGGGTATATGAATACACTGATGAGACTGTTTATACTTTGAATTATGGTGGTGCTCATACATATAATGGAACACTTCCACAACCTGTAAGTTATAACTATTCTTATCTTATTAATATTGGTGATAGTGTAGCTGGATATTTTGAAGAAAAAAGTTTAAATAATGGACAAAGTCAAAATGGTTATTATAACGCTCGTGGGGATCAATTAAGTGGTAATTGTTCTGGTGGATGTACTGTATATGATCTTGTACAAGATATTGATACTACATTAGCTAGTGGAGATGAAGACTATTATTATTTAGTTACTAGAGATACTAATATTATGCATATAACTTCTGATACTACTGCTTTTGATATTAATAAACCTTGTACTATAACTGGTTTAAATAATAATACTTTAGCTACTAATAGAAGAATTACTAACTCTAGTAATCGAATGTATTTAAATGAAGATGCTAGAATTGAATGGATGTATTTTTATAATAGAACGTCTAGATCTACTAGTGTTGCTTCAAGTGGTTTAAGAAATAATACTGTTGCTATTATTGGAAACTATTATAACTTAAAAATCGGTAGAGGAATTACTCATTCAAGGTATGTTGCTGCTACTTCTGTATTTGGAGGTTCTGCTGGAGGTAGAACGACAACTGTTGGTTCTGCTTCTGCTCCTGAGCGATATACTACTATAGTTGAAAGTGGTAGTTATAGTAGTATTTATGGTACTGAGACATGGAATTATAGTGGTAACTTGTATCTAGATGGAGAGTTAACAGTTGGAAATGACTTAGATAGAATAAATGAAACTAATACGAATTTAGATGTTTATTATGCGGTTCAAGGTGCTGCTGGTGGTACTTTGAGATCATCAACTGATGATGGAATTTTATATAATATTACAGTTAAAAGTGGAAACTTTGGTTCTAGTCACTATGATGCTTACACTGGTATCTATGTAGGTGGACGTGGAGGTTCAGTTTTCGCAAGTCGTATGATTACTGTTGAAGGTGGACATATTTATACTTTGATTGGTGGACTTGGTACAAGTAGTACTAGAGCTAATAAAAATGATACTTTTATGAATTTACGAGGTGGTCAAATAGATCATGTCTTTGGTGGAGCTGGTTCTGCTGAGACTTATGGAAATCGTATTATTAATTTAACTGGTTCTAAGATTACGTACTCTGTCTTTGGTGGATCAAATGGATATGCTTTAAATCAATACAGTAATGAAAGTGGTATCTTAACTGGATCTACATTTGTTTATGTCGGAGGTACGGCTGAAGTTGGTACTGGTTCTGGAAATGATACTTATGGAGCTGGAGTTGGAAACGTCTTTGGAATAGGTAATGGTAATAGTTCACGAAGTGATGTTGGTACTGCTGATAATTCAACAGTTATGATAAATGGTGGAACTATCCATGGTAATGTCTATGGTGGAGGTAACTATGGAGCTGTTGGTATTGAATCTAGTGGTACGACGACAACAAAGATTTTCTTAAATGGTGGTACTATTGAAGGAAGTGTCTATGGTGGAGGTAACAATAATGGTTCTGGTAGTAGTTCTGTTACTTCTACAATTACAATTTCAATGGATGGAAATGCAACAGTAGATGAGTCTATCTATGGTGGTAGTAGAACGGCTGGTACTATTTATGGTAATACTGTTTTGAATTTAGTAAACGGAACTGTCACTAAAAGTGTTTATGGTGGTGGTGAAGGAGGTAGAAGAAATTCATCTAATCTTGGTACTTATGTTACTAGAAATGTTACTGTAAATGTAGGTGACGCAACTAATACAACGGCCTTGACAATTGGTGAAAATGTATATGGTGGTTCTGCTTTTGGTACAGTTAATGGATCAAGTTCTACAAATAGTACAACTAACTATACAACTACAGTTAATATAAATAAAGGAACAGTTACTGGAAATGTCTTTGGTGGTGCTAAAGGAGGTACTGTTAGTGGTGTAAATTACACTCCAAATGTCTGGGGTGATGTTACAGTTAATATGAACGGAGGTAACGTAACTGCGATATATGGTGGTAATGATCAACTTGGTTCTCCTGCTAAGGGTGATGTTGTTTATTTAAATGGTGGAACTGTAGGTAATGTATATGGTGGTGGTAATAATACTGGACAAACTACTACTAATGTATATTTACAAGGTGCTACTGTAACATCAAATGTCTATGGTGGTTCTAATCAAAGTGGTACAGTTACTACTTCTAATGTTACTGTGACAAGTGGTTCTGTTGCGAATGTATTTGGTGGTAATAATGCCGGTGGTACTGTTACAACTACTAATGTTACATTTACTGGTGGTACTATTTCTTCTGATATATATGGTGGAGGTAACGAAGCTAGTTCAGGTACTACTAATGTAACTGTTAATACTAATGGTTCAGTTAATGATGTATACGGTGGTGGTTATTCTGCTGGTGTTACTACTGGTACTAATGTAACTATTTTAAAAGGAACTGCTGATGAAGTGTTTGGTGGATCAAATACTGCTGGTAGTGTTTCTCAAACTAGAGTAGTTACTGGTACTAATTCAACTGGAGCTGGAAGTATTACTATTACTGGATTATATGGTGGTAATAATGAAGGTGGAACTGTTACTAATTCAAATGTCTTTGTTTATGAAGGTGGTATAACTGATGTCTACGGAGGAGGAAACAAAGTAGGCGTTACAAACACTCATGTTAAAATCCTTGGAGGAGAAGTTGATAGTGCTTATGGTGGTGCTAATCAATCTGGTGACTGTACAACAAGTGATGTACAAGTTGGTAATAACAGTGTTTCTGTTACAGTAGGAGATGTCTATGGTGGTAATAACTTAGGAGGAGTTACTTCTGATCCTAAAGTTACAATAGATAAAGCTACTGCTGGAAATGTCTATGGTGGAGGTAATAAAGCTCAAACCGGTACAACAGAAGTTATTGTTAAAAATGGTTCTACAGTTGGAACACTTTATGGTGGAGGTAACCAAGCTCAAATTAATGGTAATACTTCTGTTGATATAGATGATTCAACTGTTACAGGAAACGTCTATGGTGGTGGAAACCAAGGTGTTGTTACTGGAAATACTGCTGTTCATATTACTGATAGTAGTGTTAAAGGTAGTGCTTATGCGGGTGGTAATGGAGCTACAGCTATTGTTAAAGGTAACTCATCAATTTATATAGATGGTTCTTCTGTTATTGGTACATCATCAGAAATTGGACTACCTGCTACAGGAAGCGTTTTTGGTTCAGGTAATGCTGCTGCTACTGGAGAAGCTTCTGTTAATACAAGTAATGCTAATGTATATATTACAGGTGGAACAATCTATGGAAATGTCTATGGTGGAGCTAATACATCTGTAGTTTACGGACATACTAATGTCTATATGGGAACTGATGCGATACCTAGTGGTATAACAATGCAAGAAGATGATCTTCATGTACATGGAACAGTCTTTGCTGGAGGTGAAGCTAATGCTTCAGGTTCAGAAACTTACGACTTCTCATTCGTATCTGTTACAGATGATGCTCAAATAATTATTGATGGTAATGATTATGGAACTAATAATCATGACTTTATTGTAAATGGATCATTCTTTGGTTCAGGTAATAACTCAGTTATTGCTCAAGATACAACTAGTACAATTTATATTAGAAATTTAGGTACTAGAGATAAAATAAATGAAGCTGTATCTATTCAAAGAGCTAGTAAAGTTGTTATTGATAATAGTTGTTTAGAACTATCTGGTACAGTTGATACTACTAATGATTATGCAACTATTAAGTACTCTATAAGTAGGGTTCCTGACTTTATGATTAAAAATGATACAATGCTTCTATTAAGAGAAAATGCAAACCTTTTAGAAACATTTAAATCTATGGTTGGTACTGATGGAAATGAAGTTGAAGCTACTGTTGATATTAATGATGATAGTAAAACAGTTACTAAGAATACTGATAATAGACTTTATATGTTAGCTAATAAAAAATTAAATGTTGCTACTAACCAAGATGCTACAGTTACTGGAGAAGTTTGGGGTATGACATTCCTTGGAATGTATACTGGTTCTGGACATAATCCTAACTTTGGAATATATGAAGATACCTTTAGTTATGGTGATACTACAACAACAAATGATTATATTTATGCAGGTACTTCTGTTAAAGGTGCTCATGTTACAAATCACGATATTACTAAGGATGGATATTATACTAATATAACTGCTAATGATCAGTATACTGAATTAAAAACTGAGTATATTACTCCTCATCCTAATAATTCTGATTTCTATATTTGGTCTGTAGGAGTTACAACGATTAACTATGAATTTAATATGTCAGCTTCTAAGTATTCATCTTTAGGTACATATAACTTAGGTTTGGAAGATTTTTCTAGTGGTTCTACTATTTTTAATGTTCTTTCATTCGATGCTGCTGAATTAGAAGATGGAATTCAATTAGTTGATTCAAATAACGTTCCTAAGGTTGCTAATACTACTGCTGAAGCTAATAGTATATTTGGTCTTTCTATGAAAGCAGAAACAAGAGAGTGGACTAGTTATGGAACTACTAAGTTATTAAGTAGAGATAATGGAGATTATACTGGTACAGAAACATATAAAACAGATTCGCAATCATTAGAACCTTCTTTGATGTTTTACTTATACCATGCTAAGAATATTAATTATACAGGTGAACTTGGTAAAGTAGTTGTTACACTTCAAGCTTTAACGCCAAGAAACCCTATTGAATTTGATGAACAAATTGTTACAATTACGATTAATTTAGATGCGGTAGAATTTGATATGGATGATGCCTATGATGCTTCAATAACTTATGGTAAAAAGTATGAAATGCCTTCAGCTACGGCTGTAAATATAACTAATCGAAGTCAATTTAGTGCTTATTTCTCAATGGTTGCAACACCTGAGAGCTTTAAGAAATTCTATGGTGATGATGGCGATAATTATCACTGTATTGTAAGTAATTATGCTCTTCCAGTTGGCGCTGAAATGACTCTTATTGATACTTCGGTCGATGGAACGCCAAAAGAGTATTATTATACCGTTAATGCGACGAATTATGCTCAAAAACAATCACAACTATCGACTGATCATGAAGTCACGTATAAATTCTCAGACTTTATCGCAATGGATAGTACAACGACTACAAATACATACGATGATGAAACTATGAATCAAATTTACTATAATACAGCTCAAAACCTAGTTGTTGAAGAATTTATGGTTATAGTAGACTTAAAGAATTGTACTAATACTGGTGAAGATACAAATAAAACATTTATGATGGAATTAAGAAATAATGAAGATAGAACTATTTACTATGTTTTAGCTCCTCGTCAAGAGTGGATGGTTTTTTCAAATTATGATGAAGCTAATTCAACATTAAATGAAGAAGTTACACTAGGAAGTGCTATCTATCAAGATATAGATAATCCAGGTACTTTAACAACATCAGTTACTTATAATATTACTGGAGGAAGAGAATCGATTATCGATACTAACTATGAAAGTAGTGCGATGGGATTCAATGTTCAATTCTTTGATAATAGTAATAACCCAGTTAGTTCTTCATTACTTACTGGTACATCTATAACTATAGGTGGTCAAGAATACTTCGCAGATGCGGATGGAGTATTTAGAATTAAACTAGCAGGTAAAGTATCGAATATTACTAATAATTTTGTTATTAAAACAGATAACACTTTGCCGGCTGGTAATTATAAATTTAGATTTAGTCTGTTTGCTTCTTCAGATGGACTTCATTCTTCGGCTAATCCTACTGTTATTAATAAAAATGTTACAGTAGTCGCGACAACAAGTTCAATTGTTGTTACAGGCCCTGATAAGAATAAAGTTGTAGATGGAGCTCTTGCTTTAAATGAAAGTGGTTCAAATACTAATGCTTATACTGTTAAGTATTCTTCTACACTTTCAAATCCTAATATTAGAGTATCTCTATATAAGAGAAATATTTCTACTAGCGATAATCCTAATTATGAAGAAGTAGATTTAACTTCACTATTTAATGTTAATTTATCTAGTCCAGCACATCCTCAAAGTTTACATGAAAAAGCTATTACTTTGAGTACATCTCCAATAAGTATAAATTGGGCATTCCAAAATACTTTAACTTCTGGATCTTATAAATTAATGTTTAAGTTATATGATAGTGATACACTAATAGATTCTGATTATGAGATGATAATTGTAAAGAAAAAATTAACTAATGGTAGTTAATTGAAAAAGAATATTTAATATGTTAATATGGAGTTGGTGAAGAAAATGAAAAGTGTTTTAAAAACTTTATGGAATATTTTAGAAGTCTTGATAATAATCTATGTTATATTTTTAACATCTTGTATATTATGTAGAAACAAGTTTGGTTTTACTCAATTTGGTAATTATACTTTGTCTTCTGTGGAAAGTACTGATGCGAAGTATGTTGAAAATACTAAATCAGGTGATTTATTAGTAGTTAAATCTAGTAACGATATTGTTAAAGGAGATAGATTATATTACTATGCTACATTAAATGATAGATATGTAGTAAGAACTGGTATAGTCGAAAAAGTAGAAAAGGATGAATATAATTCTTTATATACTATTGATACTTTAATAAGTGGAGACAAAAAAGCAAAACTAAATGTTACTCAGACTAGAGTTTTAGGTAAATATTCTAGTACTATTGGTTCTTTAGGTTCTGTTTGGAAATTCTTACAAAGTAGATTAGGATTCTTAATATTTGTATTATTACCAATACTTTTAGTATTTGTATATCAAATATATGAATTCATTATAGTTCTAAATTATGAGAGAAAAGGAACACTACCTCCAAGTAAGAATGATAATAAACCTAAAGAAGAATTATTGAAGGAAGAAAAACCTGTAGTAGAAGAAAAAAAAGATAATTTGGATGTTTTATAAAAAGTAACTTTAAAAAGTTACTTTTTTTCTTTAATAATTTATAAAACTATAATATAATTAAACTATAATAGAAAGGAGTATAAAATGAAAAAAGCGTTAATTATTATTATAGTAATCATATTATTAGGAGGAATTGGTTATTATACATATACTATGTTAAATAAAGAAAAACCTAAATCTGAAAAAACTGTAGAGGTAATGAAAGATCCACTTTTAGTGTATAAGTGTATAGATAAAAGTAGTTCTTTATGTGGTATTAATGAGGATGGAAAAGTAAAATATTTGAATAATATTGATAATGTATTATCAATTGATGGTGCTGGTGGAAGAAGTTTTGATGTTTATAAAGAAACATTATATTATTTAGATACTAGTTATGTTTTACATATCCAAAATTTTAAAAATAAAACAGAAGACACAGTAGAATTAGGTGACAAATTAAAAGCTAAAGATTATTTAGATGTTTATGCTGGAGATGGTTATGTGTTAATGAATGATGAAGGAGTAGGATATATATATTCTATTGATGAAGATACATTAACTCAAACTGCTATTAAACAAGATAGAGTAGCTGGATATAACTATTTTAATAGAAATAATAATACATTCTACTATACAAATGGTGATTCTCTTTTTGCTTATAATGTTGTTACTAAAAACAATGCAAATATTTCTGGAAATTATAAAGTTTATGGTATTTCAGAAAAGTATTCTAATGATGATAATTTGATATTCTCTGTAGATAGTACTTATTATGCATATAATTATAATACGCAAAAGATTAATAAAGTATTAGATAATGCTATGGCAGATGATACAATAATTAAATTTGATGGAAATATTGTAGTGTATACACATCAAGGGAATATTTTATCAAAATCATCAGCTAAAGAATTAACAGTTGAAAAAGATTTTGAGTTACCTAATGATGGTTATATTGATTACTCAGGAATTAGTACAAATAAGTTTGCTCTTATTGGAGTTTATGTAGTTAAATGTAGTAATGGTGAATATGGTGGAACTTGTGGTGGATTATTAAGTAATGTATATAGATATAATTATAAAGATGGTAGCTTAACTGATCTATCTGAAGAATATAGTGATGTTTATAATCTTATCCATGATAGTGAATATGTTCTTTATAGATAAAATAATTGATAAAAGTAACTAATAATAGTTACTTTTTTATTTTTTAGTTATGTATGATTTTATAATTTTTTTTATAAAGATTAAACTAATATTTATTGAAAAGATACCCTATTAATGATAAAATTAACTTAACAATGGAGAATGAAAATGACAGACTTTATTGACAAGTATAATTTGAATATTAATACTGTAAAAAGAGTTTTAATAGGACTGTTTGTTTTTTTGGTGCTATTATTATTTATACTTTTAGTTAGAAACACTTTTGCTCAAGTTACACCAGTAAAAGAAGTTACTTTTTCATCTAATAATTCTTCTTATGTGGATAAAGTAGGTGGATCATTTAAAGTAGTTGAAAAAGTAAAATGGACTAGTAATGATGAAGCTATAGTTAATTTTAAATTAAGTACTAATCCTTATGAAAATGGTAATAATAAAGATATTATTTTAGTTGTTAATGACTCTAATTTTGTTAATAAAGATAGTTATAATAAGTTAAAAGATGCTTTAAAAGAAAATGTTAAATCTATGCTTACTAATAATAAAAATAAGATAGCTTTAATTACTTATGATAATAATAGTAAAATATTATCTTATTTGAATAATAATTATAATTCATTAATTACTCTTATTAATTCTATAGGTATAAATAGAGGTACTAATTATTATGCTTCTTTATCTTCAGTAGATGAAGTATTAAAAGATTATAAGTTTAAAAAGAATAGAGAATTAATTGTTTTAATGACAATGAATTCTTATCCAACTTTAAATAGTCCTTTAGAAGTAAGTGAATTTAATTATTTAAAAGAAAAATATGAGAAAGCTAATTTCATTGCCGTACAATATGATTTAAAGAATGAGATACTTGATGAGGTTAGAGATATTAGTGATGAAAGTTATTTAGCTAATTCAAATAATGTGGATAAAATAATTGATATAGTATCTAAAAGACCTACTATGTATGATAAATTAGTTATTAGTGAAGAGATAGATGATAAGTATTTTGATATTATTGGTGATATTAATAGTGATGTAGGTAGAGTAAAAAAAGATAAAAATCTTATTAAATGGGATTTATCTAATGAATTAATATCTGGTTTTGATGGAGAAATTAATTTTAAGATTAGATTAAATGATAAATATAGAAATTTAGATGGTTTATTTAATGTTAATAAGAGTATTAATATTACTAGTAAGATTGGTAATAATAAAGATAGTCTTAGTAGTGATAATAGTCCTATGATTAAAAATAATTATGATGTTATATATGATCCTAATGCACCTAAAGGATGTGTATTAAGAAATGTTCCAACTACTAAGAGTTATTCTATATTTGATATGGTAAAAGTTAAGAATAATGAATTAAGTTGTGAAGGATATCAATTTATGGGATGGGATATCGTAACTGATGTTAAAAAAGTTAATGATGATTACTTTATTATGGGAGAAGATAATGTCATAATACGTGGTACTTGGAGTAAATTAAAAGTTAATTTAAGTATGAATGGTTCTGTTCATTCATCACTAGGTATTTATGATTTATTAAAAGCTAATGAAGTAAGAAATTCTTATAGTAATGGTATACATAGTTTATCTATGACTAATAATCCTATTTATTATTATCAAGGTAAGAGTAATAATAATCTAATACTTGGAGGATATTGTTTTAAAATAGTTAGAACTACTAAAACTAAGGGAGTTAAGATTATATATAATGGTATTTCTAGTAATAATAAATGTATTAATACTAATGATGATTATTATATGAATAATTATAATTTTAATAAATATTCTCATTCTTTAAGTGATGTAGGTTATATGTATGGAGAAAGAGTTAATGTTAAAAGTATTAAGAATGATAAATATAAATTTAGTGAGAAAATAGAATATTCTAATGGTATATATAAACTTATAGATAGTAAAGAAGATTTATCTAATGAGACAAGATATTCTTGTTTGAGTGATAATGATACTTGTGAAAAAGTTTATTATATTACTTCGTATGATAATAATAATATAAATTGTTTAATGTTATATGGAGATAAAAATATAGATGAATTATTAGATAGAGTTTTTTCTAACAATAATGATTCTTATATTAAATATTATATTGATAATTGGTATAAGAATAGATTAATTAAATATTCTAGATACTTTGAAGATACTACTTATTGTAATGATCGAAGTGTTGATGATAACTTTGTATTCAATAGTTATAAGAGGTTTGATGATAAGAATTTATCATTAGATTGTAGTAAGAATGATAGTTACTCAGTATCTAAGAAAATAGGTAATGGAGCATTAACTTATCCTATAGGAATGCTTAGTGTAGATGAAGCTATGTTAACTAAAGGTTCGATTGATAATGGTAAAGATTTCTATTTAATGAGTCCTTATAATTATAGTGGAAGTAGTTATGTATTTACTTATAAAGGAAATGAATTAGTAAGTAATAATAATATTTATGTAAGACCAGTTATATCTTTAAAAGGAAATGTTAAAGTTATAGATGGTATAGGTACTAAGGATAATCCTTATATAATCAAATTAATATAAAAAGAAAGGAAGTGCTATTATGATTGAAGTAAAAAGAAATAAACTTTTTGTTTTAATAGTGCTTGCTTTTTTGTTATTAATATTAACTTTATTCTTTTTAGTTACTAGAGGAAGTAAAGCAGAAGTAATTGAAAATGATACTAGATTAGCTACTAATACTGATTTAGTATACTATTTAGATGTTATTTATGATGGAATTGATAAAGATGTTAAACTGTCTTCTGATAACGCTACTAGTAAAGTTTATTCAGACTATATTTATGTTGAAGATAGAATACCAGAAGGTCTAGATTTTATTAGATTTGTAACAGCTAGTGATGGAACAATTGGTGCTACAAAAAGAAGTGATAATAGTGCTTGTCAAGGATATGTTGTAGGTAATAAAAATGGTTTAAAATATGATAAAACTACAAAGAAAGTATCATTTAAAATAAAGAATCTACAAGCTGGTTGTAAATTAACTGTAGGTATAGTCACAAGAACTCCAAGGGTTGTTAAAAATGATAGAATGGATTTTTATAATACAGTTAGTTTAAAAGAAAAAAGTAGCTTTTTATATTCTAACTTAGAACATGTCTATGTAGGGGGAGAAAAACCACTTTATGAAGTTAACTATAAGTATGTTGGAGATGTACCAACTAATGTTAATTCGGCACCAGATGGGTTTGGTTATAGTGAAGGATCTATTGTTGAGGTACTTGGTGATATTAAAGTTGATGGGTATACTTTTAAAGGATGGGAAAGTGATGATGTAGAAGTTATTAATAATACTTTTGTTATGCCTAAGAAAAGTGTTACTTTTACTGGTAGATTTATTAAGAATGATAAATATAATTTAAAATATGAAATTATAGGAGATAAACCTGATAATTATAAAGTACCTAGTGATAAAGAGTATTATAATAATAGTGATGTTTTATTAGATAGTTTATCTAAAGGTGATGTAGTAGATGAATATATATTTAATGGATGGGAAGTATCATCTACATGTGGAAATATAAATATAACTGATAATAGTTTTGTTATGCCTGATTGTAATGTTACTGTGACTGGATCATTTATTAAGAAAAAATATCTTGTTAGATATAGGTTTAGAGGAGATGTTATACCTCCTAATTACTTAGAATTATTACCTAAAGATAAATACTACTATAAAGGTGAAAAAGTAAAAAGAGAAGCTAATCCTCATATAGATGGATATAAGTTTTTAGGATGGTTAAGTGATAAAGAGTTTGAAGTAGAAGGAAATACAATAATCTATGGACAATGGATGAAATTATATGGATATTTTACTCCTAATATTAAAATAGATATTATTAATAATAAAGAGTATTATCATAATAATGATATAGTTAATTTTAAAGTTACTGTTAAGAATAATGATTATTTTAACATTAATGATATTATGGTTAAGAGTAAGTTAGATAACTTTAAATTTATTGATGGTAATAACTATAAAGTATTAAATGATAATAATGTTAAAATTAATAATATTAATCCATATAAAGAAGTATATTTATATGGTAAATATAAAATTAAAGATGAACTCAGTAAGAAAGATATTAATCAAGTTGAGATTACTGGAGGTATCGCGAATAATAATTATTACTTAAATGATAAAATAAAATATAAAGATCTTGTTAGTTTTAAAACTTCTAATATTAATTTAGTTGTTAATCCTATTGATGATGAAGATAATAAATCAAAAGGTGGAAAGTATTCATTATACTTGGGAGAACAATTATCTTTACCAGTAGATGAAGGGTTAATCTTTAGTAATTTGATGCCTGATACTACATATTATTTAAAACAAAAAAGTAATCCAGATGGATTTATGAAAAATAGTGAAGTATTAAAAGTAAATATTGATAAAAATGGTGATTTAAAAGTAGATAATCATAAAGTTAGTTTAGATAATAATACTTATACTTTGGATTTAGTTAATCAAAAAGTTAATTTATTACCACAAGCTGGTGGTATAGGAGTATTTCCTTATATACTTAGCGGTTTAATTATAGTTATTATGGGATTTGTATTATTTATATTTAATTATAAAGAGGAAAAAGAAGTTGAAGAAATAGAAGTAATTTAGTAAGATAAGTATATGAAAAAGAAATATATAGTTCTATTTATATTATTATTTGTACTTGGGTTAGTACTTATGTTAATTCCTTATATAATGAATTATAATAATAGTAAAGATATTGATAATTCTATTAAGAATTATAAAGATATGGTTGTGGATAATTCATTTTTAATTAAGGAAGCTAAAGAATATAATAAAGAATTAACTAATACTAAGTTAGTTGATTCTTTTACTGATGAAAATTTTAAGGTAAATGATAATTATAATAAAATATTAAATTTAGATAATAATGGTATGATGGGATATATTGAAATACCTAAGATTGGGGTTAAATTACCTATATACCATACTACTAATGGTGATGTTATGGAAAAAGGAGCTGGTCATGAAGAAGGAACTTCTTTTCCAGTAGGAGGAAAAGGAACTCATGCGGTTATTGCGGCTCACAGAGGTCTTCCTAGTTCTAAGTTATTTACTGATTTAAATTTATTAAAAGAAAAAGATGTTTTTTATATACATATTCTTGATAAAAAGTTAGCTTATGAAGTTAATCAGATAAAGACAGTTAAACCATCTGAAATTACTGATATTAAATTAGAAAAAGATAAAGATTATGTGACATTAGTTACTTGTACTCCATATTCTATTAATACACATAGATTATTAGTTAGAGGAGAAAGAATTCCATTAACTGGTAATGGTGAAAATATTAAGAAAGCTTTATCTTTAGTAGATATTATATTTTATGGGTCTATCATAATAGTTATTTCTTTATTTGGAGTATTTGTTTATATTGTGATTAAAAATAGGAAGAAAAAACCTAAAAAGAAGAAAAATAAAAAGAAAAAAAATACTAAAACTGAAGTGAAAAAAGTAAAGAAAAAAGTAGAAAATAAAGATAAAAAAGAAGATAAAGATGAAGATTTGGATGTTATATAATAAAGGTAATTTAAAGAAGATAAGTTAAGAGTAAAAATTATTTAAATTTTTACTCTTTTTTTGGCTATTTTTCCTATTAAAGTATTGATTATTATGTTATAATTTTAGTATAGGAGAATTTGTATGAAAAATAGGGTTAAGAAGATAATTATTGTTTGTACATTGTTGATTTGTTTTATATTTTTGATTACTAGAGTTACTTATTCTTCTTATGAATCTAATACAGCAGGAGAAGTTAATGGTAATATAGCAGGATGGAATATTAAGGTTAATGATGTTATTGTTTCAAATGAAGTTGATAAAGAAGTTGATATAGATGATGTTGTTTGGAATGCAACTCATACTAGAACTGGTAAACTTGCTCCGGGTTCTACTGGAACATTTAATATAAAATTAGATTTTTCTGGAACTGATGTAGCTGTTAGATTTGATATAGAAGTAATTGATAAAGATATAGATCCTACTAAGATCTTAACTTTAACTAATATAGATACTTCTGATATTACACTTACTAGAACTGGAATTAGTTCATATGCGGGAATAGTTGATGTTGATGATATCGATACTACTATTGTTAATTTAGCGTTAGACCTAGCTTGGGTTAATAATGATAATATTAATGATCCGATTGAAGATGATGGAGATAATAGTGGTTATTTAGAAGTTAATTTTAAAGCTACTCAGTATGGAGGAGAGACTTTACCAGTATATTCAGGAACATAGGAGAAATTATGGTTAATAGTATTAAGAATAAATTTAATAATATTAAATATTTCACTTATAAGAAGAGATTTTTAAAAATGTCTTTGATTTTTGGTGCTTGTTTATTATTAATTATTTATCTTATTACTAGAGCA
>JAEEGL017329387.1_pt1 | contig 16548 bp, 15 predicted proteins | sample 9134231 | NCBI WGS metagenome assembly JAEEGL01 (sample SAMN16246548, study PRJNA631951) | gut metagenome | biome: gut microbiome; feature: rumen; material: fiber-attached | host: Bos | place: Iran: Karaj | collected 2018-10
ATGGAATGGCACAGCATTAGCGCCGATTGACAATTGGCAGTCAGATTATGATTATGACCAATTCTTTAATGAAGATGGTACAATAAAGCAATATGGTGAAAACTGGTCCAGCACTATTTCTACGCGTGGCACAAATGTTAAAGTGTGGTTTAATGCGCCATACGACCAGACCTTCGGCTTTAGTCCCAAGTATACAGAAAAGGACATTAAGGACACTACCAGTGTCGATGGGACTCCTGATGAGATAAAAATTAAGGCAGGCGACTTCACTTACACGATAACAAAGGATACATCGGGAGCCTATAGCGTGGATAAAGGTGCATCCGTGACAGACGACGGCAGCGGCAGCCTGACACTTACGATCCCGGGGCCGAACGGAACGAAGGACATATATACGGAGATCAAAGTGGATGTGAGCGGGTCAACACCATCAAAGACCAGCGCAATTAAGTATACTAAGCTCGATGATGTGAGTTATTGGCTGAAAGACCGCTATGATTACGCAGGCGGGCCGAGTAATGGAGGTGTTGACTTAACCGGCAAGGTATACGGTACCGTAGCAGAGGATACTACCACACTGGTATATCGCACTGAGCTTACCGGGCAGGCATCCATTTCCCAGAACAGCGTTACCACAGACCCGGTCGACGGGCTCCAGAGCTTTGAATTAAATTATGGTAGTACAACATATAAGATACAGAAATTCAGGGATGAAGACAGATGGTTTGCGGTTGATGGTTCAGGACATCCTATTAAGAACATAGAGGTTGTTCAAAATTCAGACAAGTCTTTCAGGATCTCGGTTGCGTCCGACCCCTCAGCCTACTCTAACTATCAGTACCGCGATGGCAATGTATTCAATGTAAGCGCAAACGGAAGATCTGTCACCTCATATTATCATCAGACTGCGCTTGAGGTGCAGATCACAGATTCAAATTCGTCGGTTGCTGTTGACAGCGGTGGAAACGAGCTAACTGCTTATCAGTACCTTGCGCTCGGGGCAGATGATAAGAATTCAGATGCAATAGCCGCTAATAAGATATATCTGCTTGCCGATACCGGAGAGCTTGTGTTCGGGAGCGATGTAGCAGAGACCCTGAGCAGTCTTAAGGATATTCCGGGTGTGGATACGATCTCCGTCATGTATGACAAGAGCAGTTTTGAGGCGGGTGAGCTGAGGCCGGAGCACTATTTTGATGTTAAACAGCTAGATGATAAGCATGATTTTATGAACCAGATTGTCTATGACAGTCATAACCAGGATATTAACTATACAGTAGGCACAAATCAGAGCATAAAGATAAATACGAATGCAGAGGATGTTTTCGATACTCAGATCATAAGAGAGATAGATGATGTGCTGACGGCCATCAGCGAGTATAATTTTGAGGAGGAGAAGGTCAACAAACTGAAGGCGATGCAGGAGGACGATGGGAGCTACAGCGAAGACCAGAAGAAGCAGATACAGACGATGCTCGATGCCGCGAACAAATCGCTTGACATAGCGAAGAACAAGCTCCAGAGGACTTATGAAGAAGCTATCACCCAGTTCGGGAAGTTCTTCGATCAGGCAAACCTTGCAGATACCGCCTGCGGTACGGTAGACAACAGGCTCACCCTGGTGTCCAACAGGCTTTCCGAGGAGAAGACCACGGTGACGACGCTCGCTTCGGACAACGAGAACGTGGATATCACGAATATCGCCGTAGAAGTCAGCGAGGCGAACCTTGTCTACAACGCAGCCCTTATGGCTACCGGCCGCATAAGCCAGCAGACACTTGTTGATTACATATGATACAGGGTCACGATAAAAAGCCGGTCACGCTGGCGCGACAAGGCTTTTCATCAGTGACCCACCTGGATATGAGGAAGTAGCGATTTGCCTGTATTCTGGCAAATCAGCGAATTCCGAATAGCCGGAGCATGGTGAGAGTTGCTAAGCAACGGAACCATGCGTATCATGCTATGCACCGGGCACAGATTGTGATATACTGAAAACTGTTGTTACGATACTATTTCTTTATGGAGGTACACATGAAGTTAAACACTAAGCTTTTTGGCGAGATTGAAATCGATGACGACAAGATCATTACTTTTGAGGGCGGTATCGTAGGTTTTCCTGATCTGAAGAGATTTGCCCTGATGCATGACGAAGGCGAGGAAGATGATGAACAGGGCCTTTCATTTATGCTGTCCCTCGACGAGCCTGCATTTGCGATGCCTGTGGTTAATCCGCTGGTTGTAAAGGACAGCTACAATCCGGTAGTAGAAGATGACTATCTTATTCCTTTGGGTGAGCTTAAGGAAGAGGATATGCTGGTCCTGGTTACCGTTACGGTGCCTCACGACATCACGAAAATGACTGTAAATCTCATGGCTCCGTTCATTGTGAACGCTGCCACGAAAAAAGCGGTTCAGGTCATCCTTGACGAAGATGATAAATATCCGGTCAAGTATCCTATATATGAAATACTGGCAAAAGCAAAGGATGAGGCTATAGCAAAAGCAAAGGGGGAATAACGGATGCTCACTCTCTCAAGGAAAAAAAACGAGTCTCTGATCGTTAATAATAATATCGAGGTTACGATCCTTGATATAAAGGGAGACCAGGTGAAGGTCGGGATTTCCGCTCCGAAAGAAGTTCCCATATACAGGAAAGAGATATATCTTCAGATACAGGATGCCAATCAGAATGCTACTTCGGTAGAGGGGCTTGAAGGCTTGAAGGTATTGTTTAAGAAGTGATCAGAACATGATTTTTATCCCCGGGACACAAGTTCCGGGGATTTTTTTTCTTCTGAGATAAAAAAAGCTAAAGTTTTTATAAAAATGTCCGATAAATGATATAGACGTATCTAAATGGATGTTCTTTGTATGGACATAAAAAGGCAGCGCATCAGTTTGGACAAGGAGGTAAAACTGTCATGTCAATAGAACCTATAAGCACTGGTATGACTTACCAGGCAGCAAACACACCGCAGGCAAGACCCGTAGAGCAGGTTGCCGCAGATGCCGCTGATAAGATGGTTATCAACGAGCAGCAGTCACAGGTCGAGCCCAAGATAAAGGAAACCCAGGGGGCCGCAGAGGACGGAGCCAATGGCGGACAGGGTCAGAATGCAACCGGAGAACAGGCAAAGCAGAATGTTGATGCTCAGAATGAGCGTATAAAGAATGCTGTCGAGGAACTCAATAAAAAAATGGAGAACCATTCCGAGGCGGTCTTCGGTATACATGAAAAAACGAATAGAGTGACGATAAAGATCGTTGATAAGGAGTCAAAGAAGGTCATAAAGGAGCTTCCTCCGGAAAAGACCCTTGACATGATCGCAAAGGTCTGGGAGATGGCAGGCATTTTAGTAGACGAGAAGAAGTAAGAAGAGAGGTAAAAGCTTATGTCTAACAGGATGAGAATGAGCGGCATCAATTCAGGCATGGATACCCAGTCAATAGTTGAGCAGCTGGTAGAAGTAAAAGCAAAAAAGAAAGAGACCATAAAGAAACAGCAGACAAAGCTTGAGTGGAAGCAGGATACATGGAAGAGCCTTAACTCAAAACTGTTCAGTCTTTATAATGAGCAGTTCGGTACCTTGAAGCTTCAGGGATCCTTTAAGAAAAAGACGGCGAGCATAGTGGACAGTTCCATAGCTTCGGTTACTGCAGACAGTAATGCCGTAAACGGAACCCAGACACTTGCCGTGAAGCAGCTTGCGAAGACGGCATATGTAACAGGCGCTAAGCTGGATAAAGATAAGAACGGAAATGACGCTAATATTACAGGTTCTACGAAGCTGGCGGATGTTCTGGGAGATGATGCGTTTACTGATACGATTGTAGGCGCGGAAGGAGTCAAGGCAACCGCGTTCAAAGTATATAAGGATGGGAACACGGCGAATCCGAAAAACGTGATACTCCGGTCAGATATGACTATGGATCAGGTTGCGCAGGCGTTTTCCGACGCGGGACTTACAGCAAGTTTTGATTCCAATACACACAGGTTTTTCATTTCATCCAAGACGGAAGGAGAGGAGGGCAATTTCAGGATAGCACAGGCAGGAGCTGAAAATGACCTGCTACGGGATGTGGATCCGGCTACTCTCACGGATAAAGAAAAGACCGCGCTTAATATGCTGAACGGGTTGGGCATTACAGAGGAGAAGGCCGGGAACGGCTTTATAAACGGACAGAACGCTCAGATACTGCTTAACGGAGCCGAATTTGAAAGCAGCACAAATCTTTTCCAGATAAACGGTCTTAATATAACAGCGACAAAAGCCTCTGAAAAAAACGGCGATGATTACGTGACGACCAATATTTCCACCCAGACAGACGTTGACGGGGCTTACAATATGATCAAGGACTTCTTCAAGAAGTACAATGAGATCATAAACGAAATGGATAAGCTGTATAATGAGAAGCCTAATAGAACGTATGAACCTCTTACGGCCGAGGAAAAGGATGCGATGTCAGAGGAAGAGGTCAAGGAATGGGAGACGAAGATAAAGGATTCGCTGCTGAGCAGGGATGATAATCTGCGGACGCTTATCAGCACCCTCAAAGAAGGAATGTCAAAATCAATAACCTTGGATAACGGCAAACAGTACAGCCTTGCATCATTCGGGATCAACACGCTCTCATATTTTGAAGCAGCTGATAATGAGAAAGGCGCTTACCATATTGACGGTGACAAAGATGATGATAAGACAAAGGGAAATGACGACAAGCTCAGGGCAGCGCTTACAGATAATCTCGATGATACCATGAACTTCTTTAATCAGCTGGCAAAGGGAGTGTATGATGCCCTCGGCAAGCAGATGCAGAGAGTGCCGGATTACAGATCGTTCCAGACCTTGTATGATGATAAGCTTCTCCAGAAGGAATACGATGATCTGACAGCAGACCTAAAGAAAGAAGAAGATTATCTTTCTGACTATGAGGATAAGTGGTATGACAAGTTTGCTGCTATGGAAAAAGCCATGGAGAAAGTCAATTCTAAGTCCAATGCCCTGGCGGGACTTTTCGGAACAGGCAGATAATAAGTTTTGTCAAGTGAGTCAGGGGCAAGGCGGGCTATAAGGTTCCGGAAAAGAGATTTTATCTTGTTTCTGACTATTTAATAATTTTTTACATTTGAGGGGTTCAGGTTCTGAACCCCTCAACCGATATATAAAGTGTAAAAATTATTAAACACTTGAAATCTTTGGAGGATATAACTATGAAGGCAGCAGTCGCATATCAGCAGTATAAAAACAGTAAAGTTCTTACAGCTTCTCCCGCGGAATTGACATTAATGCTTTACGACGGATGCATAAAGTTCTGCAACATGGGCGTCATGGCTATAAACGGTAAAGATTATGCAGCGGCAAACAAAAATATCCAGAAGGCAGAGCGTATCATAGGCGAGTTCAAGATGACTCTGGATCATAAATACGAGGTTGCAAAAGACTTCGATAATATATATGATTATGTATTAAGAAGGCTTCATGAAGCAAATATGCTTAAGGATACAGAGATCCTTAATGAGTGCATTACTCATATGAGAAGCCTCAGGGATACATGGAAAGAAGTCATGAAAGCGGCCGGACAGCCTGCTATGCCGGAGGCAGCACAGGCATAATCAACAGGACGACCAGTCCGGCGGAGAGCCGGAGGTATATATGTCAGAAGCGTACATGTCGATGATGATAGCCAGCCAGGAAAGAAAACTGGAACTTCTTGAAAAGGCTATCGAGCTCGATAAAGAACAGGAAGAAATAATTACAGGCGAAAAGCCTGATATGGGAGCATTCGATGCGAATATAAACGCAAAGGGTGCTCTTATTGATGAACTGAATAAACTTGATGACGGATTTGAAGCGTTGTACGCTAAAGTCCGGGATGAACTGATAAACAATAAGGAGGCGCATAAAGAAGAGATCCGTACACTGCAGGATCTGATAAGCAGGATCACGGAAAAGATAGCAGAAGTTGAAGCGATAGAAGCCCGTTCAAAAATAAACTTTGAAACGTTCATAAAAAAAAGAAGACATTCGATAAAGGATAACAGAGGCTCGCTGAAGGCTGCTAATGTATATGCCGTAAATATGCGCAAAGTGAACAGGATAGATTCGGTCTTTGTCGATAATAAAAAATAAAGTGAAAATCCGAAATTGTACTGATAAAAGTGCTTTTCAGTCATAATAATATATGTTATTATAGAAACAGGCAGACATTACGGCTGCCTGTTCTTGACTTAATCTTACAGCATAAATGAAAGGAGTCAATTATGAAGATAGCCAATGATATAAATGGGATCAATAATGCAAGGATGCTGCAGACATCTCAGAAATCACAGCAAAAGTCCATGGAGAAGCTTGCGTCGGGAAACAAGATAAACAGATCGGCAGATGACGCTTCAGGATTATCGATATCCGAGAAGATGCTGAAGCAGATACAGGGTATCAATAAGGCAATAGATAATGCAAGTGACGGAATGTCCATGACAAATACAGCAGACGGAGCTATGGATGAAGTGGGCGGCATGCTGCAGAGACTGAATGAGCTTGCAATGAGAGGATCAAACGGAACTCTTGCCGCTGACGAAAGGAGCGCCATCAATGCAGAAGCCGGGCAGCTTCTTTCAGATATAGACAGGGTGAGCGGCAGTACTACTTTCAATGAAATGCATATTATGGACGGAGGCAGTGCTGATGTTCAGGCGGGGACTGATAACAGCGGATCAAACAGGATCTCGATCAGCATGCAGTCGATGGATTCCAAGACGCTTGGAGTCGGCGGTATCGATCTTTCGACCCCGGAAGGTTCAAGAGCGGCTTTGACACCTATAGCAGATGCTATAAAGTCACTGCAGGATCAGAGATCAGGCCTCGGGGCTCAGTACAACAGGATGTCATCTACAACTAAAAATCTAGCAAATGTACATGAGAATACGACAGCAGCCTATTCGAGAGTAAAGGATACGGATATGGCATCGGAGATAATAAAGCTCAGGAAAAACCAGCTACTGAATAAAGCTCAGCAGCAGATGGCTCAAAAGAACAAAGAGGATCGTGCGGCACAGACAAATGCTTTGCAGAATATACAGCTTCATTGACAGGCAAAGACTGACAGCAGATGAATTCAGGCAGGGCTTTCGGGGACAAGATGCCCCGGAAGCCTTTTTTAGCAGAAGAAAAACAAAGAACGGTATGCGGCGCAACATCCGAATTAAAGGAGATAAGCTATGATCACATTGGAAGCACTGAAGGAATATGGAGCAGATACAGACGATGCGCTTGCAAGATGTATGAACAACTCGGATTTTTACATTATGCTGGTGGAAAAATCATTAAATGATGGGAATTATGAAAAGCTTAAAGAAAATCTTGAGGTAAAGGATTTTGAGGCAGCGTTCTCGGCTGCGCATGCATTGAAGGGTATAGTTACAAATCTGTCACTTACACCTTTGTCAGAGCCGATAATTGAGATCACTGAATCTCTTCGCGCGGGTGAGGACAGGGATTACAGCGCCTTGATATCAAGGATGGATGAAGCACTTTTCAGACTTAAGGCATTGGCATAATACGGAATATTCAGGGGATTGTTTATTGATAATTGCCTGAAAATGCGGTATTATGTGGTGCTGGGTTTATAGAATATTATTTCCGGAGGAAAATAAAAATGGCAACAAATGAAAACGCGCAGAGCGGATGGCGCGCAAATAAATGGGTCCGTGCAGCTATTCCCGCTTTGCTGCTGCATTGCAGTATCGGAACGGTATACTGCTGGTCAATCTTCAGCCAGGAGATAGCGGATTATATAGGCTATTCAAAAGGAGCTGTGGAATGGGCGTTTTCATTCGCCATCTTTTTCCTGGGGATGTCAGCGGCGTTTCTTGGAAATATAGTTGAGAAGGATATACATAAATCCTCTCTTATTGCTACGATATGTTTTGCATCCGGCATGCTTCTGACCGGGTTTTTTATAATGTTCGGAGGTACGCATCAGCATAGTCCCATAGCTTTGGTGGGCATATATATCAGTTACGGTTTTATAATGGGCGTGGGTCTTGGCACTGGTTATCTTTCGCCTGTAAAGACTCTTATGCTTTGGTTTCAGGACAGGAAAGGACTTGCGACCGGTCTTGCCGTAGCGGGTTTTGGTGCGGCAAAGGCTATTGCAAGCCCTATAATGCAGGGGATGCTTTCGGGATTAAGCACCGCCGGCAGTGAGGTTAACGGTGTAGGAAACGGTATATACAAGATGTTCATGATACTTGCGGTAGTTTATTTCGTGATGATGTTTATAGGACATCTGCTTCTTGCAAAGCCTGCTGACTGGCATGAGCCGCAGAACGACAGTGAAAAGCCGAAGATCATGGATGTACTGAAGACTAGACCGCTCACGAACTATATCGGTATCTGGGTAATGTTCTATATCAATATTACCTGCGGTCTTGCGCTAATTTCGCAGGAGAAGATGATAGTAAAATGTATAGGTCTTGCGGCAATGGTGGGAATCGTATCAACGGTATCTGCTATATTTAATGCCGGCGGCCGTCTGGGCTTTTCCGCATGGGCTGACACGATGAAAGACAGAAATACCATATATAAGATGATCTTTATTTTATCGATAGCGTTCACTGCGCTCGTTATTGTCACGGGCGGGATCAAGAATGGTGAAGGCAACGGACTGCTTATATTCCTGGTACTGGCTCTGATTTTTGTAGTAAATGCCGGTTACGGCGGAGGCTTTTCCAATGTGCCTACACTGCTTTCCGATCATTACGGCATGGGAAGCATATCGGCCATACACGGAATTACCCTTTCAGCATGGGCTTTCGCAGGACTTACCGGTAATCAGGTTGCAACATATATTGTGAATCACAGCGGAGAGTTCATTACCAAAGTTGATGATGCGGGACACGAGATATCTGTTAATCCGGTCGGATATCAGAATGTGCTCTTCTTTACAATAGTAATGTATATTATTGCTTTGGTGCTTTGCCTGACTCTTGTCAGACCCAGCGGAAAGGCGGCAGAGGAGAAGGCAGCAAAAGAAAGCAAATGATCGATTTAATTGACCCGGTATATGGATAAAGGCGGTAATATCAGAGAAAAAGTATATGGTATGGTTGATGTCGGATTTGTTGAGAACGGCATCAGCCGGATATATGATATAATAAATCTTTCCTTGATCGTACTGAACCTTGTAGTAAGCATCGCCCTGACATTCCAGGATGCCAGGGCAGTCTGCGGGGATGTTTTATTGGCTATCGAAGCAGTAACGATAGCCTTTTTTGCATTTGATTATGCTTTGCGCGTGTGGACAGCGGATTTTCTGTATCCGAAGATATCAAGACCCAGGGCTACGATAAAATATATTCTATCAATAACCGGACTGGTAGACCTTCTTTCATTACTGCCCTTCTACCTGCCTTCCTTTTTCCCGGTCGGAACGGCAGCCTTCAGGCTCTTCAGGGTCATGAGGATTTTCAAGCTTTTCAGGATAGGGGTATATTCGGATTCATTCAGTGTAATAAAGACTGTCATATATAATAAAAGGCAGCAGCTGATGACATCGATGTTTATCATTCTTGTGCTTATGATAGGATCGAGTCTGTGTATGTACGGAGCGGAGCATGATGCGCAGCCCGAGGTTTTTGATAATGCGCTTTCGGGACTTTGGTGGGCCGGCTCGGCGCTTCTTACGGTGGGCTACGGAGATATATACCCTGTGACGACACTGGGACGTATGATGGGAACGCTTATAGCATTCCTCGGCGTGGGTGTAGTCGCTATCCCTACAGGTATTATATCAGCGGGATTCATAGAGCAGTACAGTGAGATACAGGATGTGGGAACAGTTCGTACCGTGAGGCTTCGACTCAGGGAGGGCGATGCATGGGTGGGAAAGGAAGCAGATGACATTCCTGTACCGAAAAGCATGAGTCTTCTTGAGGTTTGGAGAGACGACAGCAGATTGAAACAGGACAGATATGGACAGCTTGAGGCAGGTGACCTGCTTGTTCTCAGCGTTGAATTGACGGAGGAATGAATTGAAAAAGTTGTTTATGGTAAAGAAAATACTGCCGGCATTAATACTCTGTGCAGCGCTTGTTACGGCCGGGTGCGCGGTAAAGGATGCGGATGAGCCCGGGACTGTTGAAGAGGAGACATCTCTTTCAGAGGAAGCATCTGCATCAACAGAGACGCCTGGGGTTGTGAGGCTTTCTGCCGGTGCAGCAGAGGCTATGAACAAAAAACCGGCGCCGGGGAGCTATACGGATATCAATGAACCGGACGAATCGTCAATGTTTGCGGATAATGCTGACGATACCGAAGAGGACGAGAATACGGAAGAAACTGAGGATACTGAAAACGCTGAACAGACTGTATCGGAAAATGACACGGCTGAAACCGGTGAAGGAGAGAATAATGAGGCTGTCGAAGAAACGGATACAGAAGAAGAGACTTCAAATCAGCCGGTAAAAGCTTCCGCTTCGGGCAGAGTGGTGGTAATAGATGCGGGACATCAGGCAAAAGCCAACACGGGAAAGGAGCCGATAGGTCCCGGTGCCAGTGAAATGAAGACAAAGGTCGCGGGAGGGACCAGCGGGGTAGCGAGCGGACTGAAGGAATATGAACTGACGCTGGCAGTATCAAAGAAGCTGCAGCAGGAGCTGGAGAGCAGAGGTTATCAGGTCATAATGGTCCGTACGACGAACGATGTCAATATAACAAACGCGGAAAGGGCCCAGATCGCCAATAATGCGGGAGCCAATGCGTTTATCAGAGTGCATGCCAACGGTTCGGAAAATTCTTCTGCTAACGGAGCAATGACTATATGCCAGACTCCCTCGAACCCGTATAACGGAGCCCTTGCTTCACAGAGCAAAGAGCTCTCCACGGATGTTCTCAACGGACTGGTTGCGGCAACCGGATGCAAGAAGGAACGGGTATGGGAAACTGATACGATGAGCGGAATAAACTGGTGTCAGGTACCCGTGACGATCGTTGAAGTCGGGTATATGACGAATCCGAACGAGGATGCACTTATGGCTACGGATGATTATCAGAAAAAAATGGCTAAGGGCATCGCAGACGGTGTTGATGCATTTCTAAAGTAGATGAAGCTTCTGTTTTTTGACCTGGACGGAACTATATGGGATTGGAGAAATAAGATACCGGAAAGCACGAAAAAAGCTATAAGCCTTGTTCAGCAAAAGGGCTGTCTTGTTTTTCTGAATTCGGGAAGAAGCCGTGGATTTATACAAAACCGTGAACTCTTAAGCCTTAACTTTGACGGGATCATATCCGGCTGCGGGACGATAATAGAACTAAACGGGCAAACTCTTTATGAATTTGAAATGCCTGAAGCGCAAACGATAAAAATAGTCGAGGGTGTGAGACGGCATGGCTGGAAACCGGTTCTGGAAGGCAAGGACTTCCTGTATATGGATGATGAAGAATTTGCTGATGACTGGTATGGACAAAAGCTTAAAAGAGAACTGGGTAACAGGCTTAAGCCAATAAAAACGGAATGGGGTAAATGGAGGATCCAGAAATTATCCTGCAATATAAAAGATGCAGATACGGAAGCGTGCATACGGGAATTTGGTGATGAGTTTGATTTTATCCTGCATGAACTTCCGGTATGTGAGCTGGTCCCAAGACCTCACAGCAAAGGATCAGGTATAAGATATATTTGTGAAAAACTGGGAATCGCGATAGAAAATACATATGCTTTCGGTGACAGCATGAATGACAGGGAAATGCTTATTACAGCCGGAACCGCTATAGTTATGGGTAACGCGACCGAAAAAACAAAATCCATGGCTGATCATGTGACAACATCTCTTGAACAGGACGGTATATGGAACGCCTGTGAATATTTAGGTCTGCTTTAATCAGATATATAAAATCCGATCTACGCAAAATGTATATGCCGGCAGAATGTGCCACACTAGATTTAGTATGTCTTAATTGTCGGCATTTTGTGTTATACTTTAATGGTCACATCTGTTACGTTTATCAAAAAAGGGGGTCTCCATGGATTATAAGAAGGTAATAAACTCTATGACGCTGGAAGAAAAAGCCTCTCTTTGCTCCGGCAGGGATTTTTGGCATACCAAAGCAGTAAAGAGTCAGAAGATACCGGAAATAATGGTCAGTGACGGCCCTCATGGCCTGAGAAAGCAGCCAAAATCTGCTGATCATCTGGGATCATTTGAAAGCATCAAGGCGGTATGCTTTCCGGCTGCCTGCGCAACGGCGTCCTCATTTGACAGAAATCTCCTGAATAAAATGGGAAAAGCGATCGGCACGGAATGCCAGTCCGAAAACATAGCAACCATTCTGGGTCCGGCAGTCAACATCAAACGTTCCCCTTTGTGCGGAAGAAATTTTGAGTATTTTTCAGAAGACCCGTTATTGACAACGGAGCTTTCCGGAGCTTTTATCAAGGGGGTTCAGAGCAAGAACGTAGGGACCTCTATCAAGCACTTTACGGCAAATAATCAGGAGACCAGAAGACTTACCGTCAGTGTAAATGCAGATGAGAGGACTATGCGTGAAATATATCTGGCTGCATTTGAAGGAGCTGTAAAAAACGCCTCACCGTGGACTGTTATGTGTTCTTATAACCGGATCAATGGGCTTCATGCTTCCGAAAATAAAAAATACCTGACGGCGATCCTTCGTGATGAATGGGGATTTGACGGAGTCGTCATGAGTGACTGGGGAGCTGTAAATGACCGGGCAAAAGGGCTTGCTGCCGGTCTGGATCTGGAAATGCCCGGTTCATATGGTGTGAATGACAGGGAGATCATTGATGCGGTGCAAAGCGGGACTTTATCCGAAAAAGCGCTAGATAAAGCAGTCGAGAGAATACTTAAATGGATAGATAAATACGAGTCCAAAAAACAGAAGGATATAAAGTGGGATAAAGAAGCTGACAATGAGCTTGCTTGCAAGATTGAAGAGGAAAGCGCAGTCCTTTTGAAAAATGAAGGCGGGATACTTCCTTTAGATAAGAATGACACTATTGCAGTCATAGGGAAATTTGCCAAAAACCCGAGATACCAGGGAGGCGGCAGTTCACATATCAATTCCTATAAAGTCACGTCTTTTATGGATGCGGCCAAAGGAAAAGGACATGATCTTATATATGCAGACGGCTACAATATCGATAAGGATGAAATAGACAGAGCACTTATCACCAAGGCTGTAAATGCTGCAAAGAAGAGTGATGTTGCCGTAGTTTTTGCGGGACTGCCGGAGGCATTTGAATCTGAAGGATATGACAGGTCCGATATACATCTGCCGGAAAATCAGAATGTGCTTATATCTGAGATATTAAAGGTACAGCCAAATGTAGTAGTAGTACTTCATAATGGGTCGGCGGTAGAAATGCCATGGGAAAAGGATGTAAAAGGTATTTTTGAGATGTATCTCGGCGGTCAGAATGTAGGTACAGCCGAATATGATCTTTTGTTTGGCAAAGCAAATCCTTGCGGCAGGCTGGCAGAGACATTTCCCAGGAAACTTGAAGATAATCCGTCTTATTTAAATTTCCCGGGATACATGGATAATGTGGACTATGCAGAGGGAGTATTTGTCGGATACAGATATTATGATTCAAAGCATATAGACGTTTTGTTCCCGTTTGGACACGGTCTTTCCTACACGACGTTCAAGTATTCCAATCTCAAGGTTTCAAAGAGAAAGATAAAGGATACGGATACGCTTACGGTATCTGTGGACGTTACCAATATAGGACGGATGGCCGGTAAAGAGGTAGTGCAGATATATGTTGCACCTCCGCAGGACGGGATCCCGAGGCCTGTTCATGAGCTCAAAGCCTTTGAAAAAATAAACTTAAGAGCCGGAGAAACCAAAACGGTCACATTCGAGCTGGGAAGCAGGGCTTTTGCATATTGGGATAAGGATATCCAGGATTGGTATGTATCCGGAGGTGACTATATAATAGAAGCCGGGTCCTCCAGCAGGGATATAAAATATGAGAAAAAAGTAAATATCGAATCTACTGTTAAACGTATACCAACGATCACCGAGAATACCTGCTTCGGGGATATCATGAATGATCCGAGGCTTACAGATGCTATTAAACCGCTGTTAAAGTCTTATCTTCATATAGAACAGGAAGATAAACCGAAGTCATCTAATGCTGCATATGAAAAGTTGTATCAGGAATATCTGAAATATGCACCGCTCAGGGGGGTAGTAGCCATGGGAGACGGAACCTATGACCATGAAAAGCTTGCAAAAGCAATAAAAACCCTGCAAAGCAAATTAGGATAGGGATTATAACGCACCTGCTGCGCTGGGAAAGGAGTGCGCCGAGTGGGACTTGAACCCACACGCTTGTTCAGCACAGGAACCTAAATCCTGCTTGTCTGCCAGTTCCAACATCGGCGCACGTTCACCGATATGATACCCGTATCAGGCGCGTGTGTCAAAAGGTGTTGTAAATAAAGAACTATTAAGATAAAATGTTTTATTGCGAAGGTAAACGCAGTAAAACATTTTTATTATAAATTTAAGGAGAGGATAAAAACATGAAAGGAAACATCGTAGTAGGACAGTCCGGCGGACCGACAGCAGTCATCAATTCATCTGTGGCAGGTGTTTATGTCGCAGCAAAAAAACTCGGAGTTGATAAAGTGTACGGTATGGTACATGGAATAGAGGGATTTTTAAAGGATAAACTGACAGATCTGGATCAGTATCTTGCGGATGATATGGGAGTGGAACTGTTAAAGCGCACCCCGTCTGCGTTCCTTGGAAGCTGCCGTTTCAAGATGCCGAAGATTGAAGGACATGAAGATGTATATGAAAAGGTCTTTGAGATCATGGAGAAGCATGATATCCAGTATCTTTTCTATGCAGGGGGAAATGACTCCATGGATACCGTAAAGATGCTTTCCGACTATGCGGCAGCGCACGGTAAATCACAGAAGTTCATGGGCGTTCCGAAAACAATAGACAATGACCTTCCGATAACCGATCACTGTCCCGGATATGGTTCTTCCGCAAAATACATAGCGACATCCCTTAAAGAGGTCATAAGAGACAACGCTTCCTTCGGAGCTGAAAAGCCTACTATCTGCATAGTAGAGATCATGGGAAGGAATGCCGGATGGCTTACGGCTGCAGCAGCCCTGGCTAAGGGGCCTGACTGCGAAGGAGTAGATGCCATATATCTTCCTGAGAGAACCTTTGACATGGATGAGTTCATGAAGAAGGTAAAGACTCTTTCAGAGACGAGAACATCCGTAGTAATAGCTGTATCTGAGGGCGTGAAGCTTGCGGACGGAAGATATGTATGCGAGCTGGAAGCGGATTCTGTTCCGGTGGATGCATTCGGTCATAAGCAGATGGGCGGAACAGCTACGACATTGGCGCATAAGATCGCTGCAGAGTATGGTCTTAAGACCAGGGCTGTGGAGCTTTCGACACTTCAGAGGGCAGGTACGCATATTGCTTCCCTTACGGATATAAATGAAGCATTCCAGGTTGGACATGATGCGGTTGTGGCTGCCGATCAGGGTAAGACGGGAGAGATGATCATATTGAAGAGAGACGGTGATTCACCCTATGAATGCGGCACCTCTTCTTATGATATTCATCAGATAGCAAACGTGGAAAGGGCTGTACCGGATGAATTTATCGGCTCAGACGGATGCTCGATAACAGATGAGTATATCAAGTATGCCCGCCCGCTTATCATAGGGGAGCTTACTCCTGTATATGTGAATGGATTGCCGCGCCATATCCTTTGTGATGAAGTGATCAATTACGAGAAGTAAATAAGTACGGCCACGATCATAAGAACCGCAAGGGCTCTGCCGGATCAAGCAGAGCCCTTGCTGTATAAGGAGATATACGGTTATGAATATAGTTTGTCTTGATATGGAGGGCGTACTGGTGCCCGAAATATGGATAGCATTTGCGGAAGAGACAGGGATTCCCGAATTAAAGCGTACCACAAGGGATGAGCCGGATTATGACAAGCTTATGAAATACAGACTCGGCATTCTTAAAGAGCATAGGCTCGGCCTTAAGGAAATACAGGATGTCATAGCAAAGATAGATCCTCTCCCGGGAGCAAGGGAGTTTCTTGATGAGTTGAGATCGCTGACACAGGTACTGATACTGTCGGATACGTTTGAACAGTTCGCCATGCCTTTGATGAAAAAGCTGGGCTGGCCGACACTCTTCTGCAATACCCTTATCACAGAACCTGACGGAACGATATCCGATTACAGGATGAGAGTGGAAAAATCAAAGCTTGCTACGGTCAAGGCTTTACAAAGCATAGGATTTGATACCATTGCAGCCGGGGATTCCTTTAATGATATGGCAATGATTAGAGCCTCAAAGGCAGGATTTCTTTTCAGGAGTACTGAGCAGATAAAAAAGGATAACCCGGATCTTCCTGTATTTGATGAATTTCCGGAATTTCTTGAGGCGATAAAAAAAGCCTTGACAATGCAGTAATTTCAATAGTATCATCAATAATTGCCGAAGACAGCCGGTGATCATCATG
>JAEEGL011130807.1_pt1 | contig 16547 bp, 15 predicted proteins | sample 9134231 | NCBI WGS metagenome assembly JAEEGL01 (sample SAMN16246548, study PRJNA631951) | gut metagenome | biome: gut microbiome; feature: rumen; material: fiber-attached | host: Bos | place: Iran: Karaj | collected 2018-10
AATAAATCACTTAAAGTGTTTTCAAAAGCCCATGTGCAGAATCGAACTGCAGACCTCCACATTACCGATGTGGTGCTCTACCAACTGAGCTACATGGGCATTTGCAGTATTCTCCACAGAAACAGAAAACGTGCGTTCTAGTAATATAGAATAAGATGTAAATTATGTCAATAAATGAAGGGGGAATTCAGGCAAATTCATAGGAATTCCTTGGAAAAATTCCCCTTTTTGTGTCATTTTTCAATCAAAGAACGGAAGAATCTGCATTCATCATCGTTACATTCAGCAGCAACAGGCAGTACAGGATCGCAGTGAAAAACATGCCACAAAGGCTTTTCTTTTGAGCCATAGCAATGGTATTCGTAGTGTACGCCCGCCTGTTCAAGCGCTTTGCACGCCACCGGAGCCTGCTCTTTTAAAAAGTCGCCTTCACAAGTCATTACATAAGCCGGCGGAAAACCAGCGGTTATGTGTTTGTATACATTCAGGATTTCAAGCTCTTCCGGGCTGCCTTTTTCCGGCATGAGCCCACCAAGCAAAAGCCTCATTTGAAAATCGCTTGGTTCCATTGTATATTTTCCGCAGTTAAGGGCTACTCCGCGTATATGAAGCGGTTTTTGTTTTATAAAGTCAAACTTGCGGCCAAAGGACTCGTTTGTAAGAGCTCCCATATACATTGTAAGCAGATGTCCTCCGGCAGAATCTCCTACCGCAAAAACCTTGTCTGTATCAAAACCATACTCTTGTGCATTGTCACAAACCCATTGAAAAACTTTTTCTGTATCAATAAGAGAGGCCGGGTACTTTGCTTCGGGAGCAAGCCTGTAGGAATAATTTACTACTGCAAAACCACGTTGAGCCAGACCCATGCAGTAAAATTGATACGCTTCTTTATCACCGTAAACCCAGGCACCACCATGTACACTTATAATTACAGGCAGTTTTTTAAGGCTGTCACCTTCTTGTGCATCCTTTGGTCTGTAAACATCCAAAAGCTGCCATTTTTTTAATTTCTGGTCATCTCCGTATAAAATATTATCAAAACGACGGATATTTTCTGGTGTTGTCTGACCGGCATCACGCTTTTTATCACTGGAACCGAACGAGTGTCTGAAATGACTGGCAGCAATAAACTGTAAAAGAGTTGCCATAAAATCTCCCGAAATATGAATATTATAGCATACAATCCGCAGATGTAAAAGATAAGATGTAAAAGGCGGGGACTTTTGTTTTCGGGTTTTCTCTGTTACAATAAAAATATGAAAAAGCTTTTTAGAATGATTATTATGGTCGCTGCTGTTTTTGCAGCCGGTAGTGCTTATGTTTTTGCTGCGGAAGAACATTTTCCTCTGATTAAAATTGTTTCGACAGAAAACGGTGGAAACAATGATTTTGTTACAAAGCCTGTAGCGGCTCACGTAAAACAAGCGCAGCAAAGCTGGGGTGACTTTAGCATGGCTTCGTTACCGGATCCCTGGTACGAAAACTGCGAAATTTCCTTGGACGGCAAGCTAATTGGCCCCGGACAGGTAAAGGTAAGAGGCAACTGGACAACCTCGTATGATAAAAAATCTCTAAGAATAAAGCTGGACAAAAAAGCAAATCTTTGTGGCCTTCATTCCGGCGAAAAATACAAAAACTGGGTTTTGCTTGCGGCATTTAAAGACGCTTCGCTTTTACGCGATGCCGTTGCATTCCAGCTGTACAGAAAGCTTTTTTCAGGGTATGCAAGCGACTGCTGCCTTGTAGAAGTAGAAATTAATGGTCAAAACTTTGGAGTTTACCTTCTTGCAGAGCAGCAGGAAGCAAAAAGAGTTGGTATTTCGGAGCCGAAAAAGGAAGATAAAAACACGGATATTGGCTATCTTATTGAATTTGACAACTATTATTATACAGAAGACAAAAATGAACAGTTCAAGATTAATTATCTGGGAACCGTACGCGACTATGCCGGCAAAGCCCTTGCAGATATCCAGAACGGCTATACAATTAAAAGCGATATAAATGACAAAGCCCAGCACGATTTTATTGCAGATTATATGAACAAGCTCTGGAAAATCTGTTATGAAGCGGTTAACAATAAAAAGTATTACAGATTCAACGCATCGTATGAGCTCGAAAAATATACACCAAAGGGCAAAAATCATGATGAAAAATGCCAGGCCTGTATTGAACAGATAATTGACACCCAATCGCTTGCCGAGATGTACATTTTTAATGAAATAATCTGCGACCCCGATCTGTATCTTACAAGCTTTTTTATGGACATAGATTTTGGAGAAGGCGGCGACAAAAAACTGCGGTTTGAAGCCCCTTGGGATTTTGATTCAACCATGGGTAACAAAAACTTCTGTGCCGCAACCGCCTCCAGGGGTAACATAACCGGCAAGTACGACATGTTTGCAGGCCTTTGCCAGACCGACGTAAACTGCGAACACCAGAAGATTCATGGAAATCCGTGGATGGTTATATTTATCCGCCAGGCCTGGTTCCAGAACCTTGTAAAAGAAACCTGGAGCCGCCTGCCCGTAGAAAGCGTTGCTGCAGAGCTCGCAGAGTATATTGATAAGAATTCATCGGATGTTTACCGCGCCGCCTTTGAGCACACCCGCTCCCTGTGGGGCGACCCAAGCGACAACTGGGAACTCTGCAACGCCAGCCGTGCCGCCGCCCACCAATCCCAGTCCGCCTCCGCCGCCTACTTAAAGGAATGGCTCCTCGCCCGCATAAAAGCAGTTGATATGATAATTGCGGGGTTGAAGTAGAAAGGAGCGTAGTGTTGCGAGCGCAGTCGTTGTAGCACAGCGCCTCCCGGTTGAAAATAATTCGTTTTTTTTCTGAAATCTTTGTAAGAAGTCCTCTTTTTTCGCCATTATATATATATAGTTTTTGAATGGCCTGGCGGGAAAAAATGTCTTGCGCCGCAAAAGGAGGAGCCTATGGATATCCTAAAGCAAATTCATCAAAGGCTTTCGGAATATATGAATATCTATTCTAAAATTGAAGCATTTTTGGACAAAGCCCCGGAAGAACAGCTTAGAATAAGAAAAAAACAAAATCTGTATCAATATTATAAGGTTTTAGGGAAAAAACGTATTTATATTCTTAAAAAAGACAAAATGATAGCTCAGAAGCTTGTACAGCGGGATTATCTGAAAAAGTTGTTGCCTGTTCTTAAGAAAAATATTTCTGCTATGAAGCTTTTTACAGAACGATACAAACCAAATCAACTGGAAAATTGCTTTCAAAAGCTTTCTGAAGGCCGTAAACAGCTTGTTCACCCTGTGTTTATTGATAATCAGACTTATGCGTTACAATGGCAGGCAAAGGAATATGAACGCAAAAAAGAAACGCCGGAAGGCAGTTTGCTTACAATGAAAAATGAGGCGGTTCGTTCAAAATCGGAGTTCATTATTGCAAACCTGCTGAATACAAAAAAAGTGCCTTATCACTATGAATTCCCTGTGAATTTACGCCCAGGTATAACTGTTCATCCAGATTTTTACTGTTTGAATGTCAGGACAAGACAGGAATTTTACTGGGAGCATTGTGGAATGATGACAGATCATGAGTATTCAGAAAATCTTGTCCGGCGGTTGAACGAATATGCTAAAAAAGGAATAATTCCGGGCAAAAACCTGATTTTGACAATGGAAACAAGTCGCCAGCCTCTTTCTACTAAATATGTTGAGCAGATAATTGACAATTTTCTTTTGTAAAGAGTATTGAGACACGCATTTTTGTGTGCAGAGGGTATTTTGCGTGTCTGATTGAAAGTTTTTTTGTTGTAAAACACGCATTTTGCAATATATCCTCCATTTTGCGTGTCTGATTACAGGGAGTTTCTGTTATGAGACACGCGTTTTTAGATGCAAGGAGTATTTTGCGTGTCTGATTGAAAGTTTTTTTGTTGTAAAACACGCATTTTGCTGAATACTCTTCAGTTTGCGTGTTCTTTTGGAAAAAATTATTGTGACCAAACACGCATTTTTGAAGTCTCCTCTGTTTTTGCGTGTCTAAAGCCCAATAATTCCGTTTACCAGACACGCATTTTGCCACCCTGGTCTATTTTTGCGTGTCTATTTAATTTTTTTCTGCCAGAAAATAGTAATATTCAACTTGGAAAAGGATAACGTACTCGTTTCATCTGCTATTATGTGATCGGTACCAAACCAGCCAAAATAAAAATCACCGGAAGTTTTGGGACAAGAAAGCCAGGCAGCCGAAAGCTTTAGAGAAAAATCATCTGTAAGGGTATAGGCGCAGGCCGCTTCAAGCTTATACATTATGGCCTTTTGAATAAGTTGATAATAATGCCCTTCTTCTTTATTAAGATGATGGTCAACAGCAAAAACATAGGTAAAAGGCGAAAACTGGCCTGTAAACTCCATAGAAAAACGTGATATTTGCTTTTGAAAATTCAGGCCAAAAAATACACTGGCTGCATTGATGTAGAAATCAATTCCGTATTTTTTTACTCTTACAGCCTGTGCATCGTCCCAGCTGACATCATAAGAAAGGTTTGTATGGTTTGTGTCGCCACACCAGCCTGTTGTTTTCTGGGCCTTTTGAGTATCAAATGAGTTTTGAACAGAAAAAACTGGTGCAAGTATAAAACTTTCTGGCAGAACAAACCTATATCCAAGGCTTACGGCTGCATCAAACCCAAAACCGGATTTTAGCTCGTGCCTGGATAGATTTGTTTTTAACCCTTTTGTCCGCCAATCGCTGTCAGTCAGTTGTCCGCATTCAAAGGGTAAATTAAAGTCTACCGATGCACAGATGTCCCAGTTGCCATAAAGAAAACTTATCGCTGTTCCGGCGCTAAACAGATATTCCGCGTCCCAATCCAGCCGGCTATTTATGGAACCATCCGTGTCAACAACGGCATAAGAAATATGCTGATTATTATAAGATATTCTTGGATCCAGAAAAATAGAAAGTTCAGAAGCAAAAAGGCGGCCAGCCAAAAGAAAAACCAATAAAAACAGCCTTTTCATCTTTGCTCCCATTAAAAAAGGCCGCCCCTCCGCGAATCTTTCCGCATCCGGGCAGCCCGTTTTATTCAGTTTATAAACCTGAATTATTCAGCATCTTCTGCTTCGAGGTAGTCTGCTGCAAAGTTCCAGCTACCATCCAAAGTCTCGTTTGGCTGAACCATTGCGTATACAGCAATCTTGTTCTGTGGAACCGATTTATCATCCTTTACTGCAGTAAAAGCTCCTTCAATTTTGTTGCCGTACAGTTTAGTAACTCCAGCTGGAAGGGCAGACAAAGAGAAATCATCAAGCTTTTTTATTCCTTTTGCAGTATTATCTGACATAGTCAAAACTGCATATTCGTAATATCCATCTTTGAAAGCTTTGAAATATACGTACATTGAAAGTTTTCCATCTTCAAGAGCAGGAAGAGTAAGATCTGCACCCTTTGTAAGACCAACAATGCATTCTTCTTTTGGTTCTCCAGCTGCAGGTGCTTTATAATTTGATGATTCTGGATCTGGAGCACCAAAATTAATTGCCTGTAAATCTGTTACATTTGTAAACTTAGAAACATAGAAATTGTGTCCTGTTCTATTAGCTCCTAAGCCAATTATATAAAAGTTTTTACCTTTGCTTTCATCTTTTTTATCAACATCATGAAGGTCAAAGATTACTCCCATTTTTGAAGTACCACAATCTGTATCATTAAATGTAACCTTTACAAGAGCTCCGGCATGATCCATAGCAGTTGATTTGTATGCACGATATTTATCGCTGGTTGATTCATTTTTGTAATTAATTGAATACTTTCCGTTAGAGCCTGAAATTGCACCTTCAGAGTCATCAACCTGTGGTATACAACCTACAAAACTAAAAGCCATTGCAATAACGGCTAAACCCATCAAAACCTTTTTTACCATTTTCATAGTAACTTCTCCTTGTTGCAGGGCTATTTATAAATTCTAGCCCCTAGAAATTTTGTTTACATTCCCAACCCATACGGGTGGAAGCACCACGATCAAGTCGTGGATTTTTGTTTAAATTAAACGGTCGTTAAATATAAAAACTTACTTAAACAAAATAGAGCGGCATTGATATGATGAAAGTCGTCGTCATTGAGAGACTGAAGGGCGAAGCAATCCACTATAATAAACATTATATATAGAAGATTTCAATCAATTTTGGGGAGTTTTTAGGGATATAATTCATTCATATTTCTTGCAAATATTTAATTTATGACATAGAATAATATGGTATGGCAAAAAGTAAATTGTATAATATCGTATAAATCGTTTATTTTAAACGACCCAATTAATTAAACACCCGGCTGGTTTGTAAATAGGACTGGCTTGGTGGACTGTCCGGTATGGAGAGGAAAAAACAAAAATGTGGTTTTGCCATAAAAAATTAGGGGACAAAACTGCGAAACAGGAGAATTTGTTATGAAAACAATTAAAAAAATTCTTTTGGGAACAGCTGCTCTTGCACTGCTCACATTTGTAAGCTGTGGACAACAGCTCGGAGATCCAAGTGTTGAAATTAAGGGTTCAACAGGTAAAGCTTCTATTGAGCACACAAACGAAACAGACGGAACACAGCGTGCTATGAAGGTTTATAACACAAAGCACTTTGATACAAACTGTGCCTTTGTTATCGAAAATCAGGAATCAACATCATACGACGGACAACTTGGTTATGCATTCTGTCTCGATCAAAACGCAGATAATTCATACAATTTTGCTACTGTAGGATTCAGATATGACGGAAGAGCTGGCAAGAAATGCGTTGATACTTATATTTCGTTCTTCTATAACATTAAAGCAGATGAATTCTCTACAGATAATTTTGGTGTACAAGAAGTATATGGAACATCTGGTTCTCGTACTAAAGCTCCTTCTGATTTCAATGTTGCTACTGTAAAGGGAAATGGTGTTCCTAGTGAATACGAAGTTGCAGTTTTGCCAACAGTACTTGACGGCTTCAGTATCAATAATGCTAAACAGCTTATTGGTGCCATTTCTATTACAGCAGATGACAACGGCGGTTATTCTGTAAAATACTTTAAAGAATCAAAGCTTACCAAAACAACAGATAATAATGGTAAAATCACAAAGATTGTAATTACCGATGGTGCAGCAGCAGACAAGACAATCAATGTACCAGCTACTGTAACAGGTCTTACAAAGAAAACACAGACTAAGCTTGGTGTTTATGCAGGAATCTATGCAAATAAAACTCTCACAGGTTCTTGGTGGGCATCTGACCTTTCTGGAAACCCAATCCCAGCAGAATTTGAAGACTAATCAAATCAGCTTGTGATTACGAGCCGTCTTTTTAAGTAAAGGCGGCTCTTTTTATTTGAGCGCATGTTGTTATGAAAAAATGCTTTATTCCGGTTATATGCCTTCTACTCTGCACTGCTGCTTTTGCAAGCGAGCGCACCTCCAGTTTTTCTATTGAAGCGGGGGCGGGGCTGGCCATACGCAATATTGACGAATACATTTACAGTGCCTATGACGACTATGCGGTGAGCCTCCTGGAATACAAAGCTTACCTTGCGCAGGGCAACCTTGGAATAAAATATACAGAACATAACATGGGAATTGGCGCCAATATTAATTCGGTGCTTCCCTTAAAATGCGGCACCTTTAATGACTACGATTTTACAGAAAGCGGCTTTACAAAAAATCTCTGCTTTTTTGATAATTACTGTACTGGCAGTGTGGGCATAAATCTTTCGGTAGACTATTCATTTTCTATTAACAGCTGGTTTGGACTGCGGCCCTGCTTTGAGCTTGAATACGACTACGACACCTTTATCGGCAAAAACGGCTGGGGTTATTTTGGTACCAGCGAATACAGCAAAAACGGACAGGATGTTCCGTGGGACAGTGAATTTGCCCGCAAAGCAAAAAGAGTTTCAGCCATATCGTTCAGGACAAATAATTTTTACTTTTTTACAGGACTGTTTTTTTGCATGGATTTTTCGGGGGTCTGTACGGTAGAGCTTGGCACCTTTGTAGCACCTGTCTGCTCAACGCTGAGTTATGACTACCACTATGACGAAACCGGCGCCGGCTGGGACTATGAGCTTACAGAAATGCAGACTTCGTCGTTTATGAATTTTAAAGAATGCCTTAATGTTCAGGTACGCCTTAAAGAATCTTTATACCTTACCTTTAATGCCAGCTGGACCTTCCGCCCGACAGTAAAAGGCACAATTGAAGATTCCTACCAGCCGAGCGGCAACCGCCTTTCGTTCTGCCATTTTGGCCTTGGCATAAAAAAGACCCTATAAAAAAAGCGTGCCCCGCAAAAACGAAGCACGCTCTTATAATCTGTTTACAGGCTAAAGCTTAGAGCTCCTGGAAGAAGATGTCGCCAACTTCGAATGGGAGACCATCATCATCAGCATAGCGGCCGGTGGTGTTATCCTTCATCATAGAAAGATTGTAGAAATCCCAGCGGGCATTTAAAGTCTTGCCAGTATAAATATTTGCATAGGCATAGATTTTTCCGGCATTAGATTTTGAAGTTGTTCCCAACTGTTCTTTTGTTGCCTTTACTGTAAGCAATGGAGTAATTCCATCAAAGCTTATAGAAGCAGCAGCTGTGCTTCCGGCAGATGCCTTATAATTATCATACCAGCCAATTGTAATATTTCCGTCATTATCCATAGAGAAATCAATTGCAATCTTTACAGTATTAACACTATCGGTAAAATACTGAGACTTAAGAACACCTTTTCTATTTTTGTCTGACGGCAAATCAAGAATTATAACTTCATATGGGTATGTTACATCTTTATCATAGGCAGACAAAACCTTATCTGTACCAAAGTTTGTTGTACTTAAAGCATCCTTGTTAATGTTGCAGAAATAAGAAGCATAAGTTTCGATCTCCTTTTTATTATTTCTTACACCAACAACCAGGAAGTTTATTGTTCCATCATTAGCAGCACCAGGCTTTTTGTTTTCTTTAAAATAAGTTGCAAAACCAACCATACCGTCGCAAGATGTATTTGTCTGATCAAACTGCTGTACAACACAAGTAGACTGTGCTCTATCAAGAATACCAACCTGCTTCATACCGCGGATTGTTCCACTTGCATCATTTTTCTGTTTTTCTACTAAAAAAGTTTGTGTTCCGTCGGCATTACCCTTGTCCTTCCATTCAATGTCACCAATTTCAGGTTTACAAGAAACTATGCCAAACAACACTGCAGCCACTGCTGCGCACATTAAAAATTTCTTTGTCATTTTCATATCGAAAACTCCTTGAAAATAGAATTTAAAACAAATTTATCTTGTTTCCTAATTTGTTTCAACACTAATTTAAACAGCCTTTGGGTAAAATGGTTACTTTACCGGGCTGTTCCTTATCCAGTTCCTGCTTTGAAAGAAAATCGTTTACTATTTCACAGGCGCGGTCATAATCAGAAATAAGAACAAAAAGCTTAATGGCAAACGCCGATGAGGTTGGCAGCGAGTTTAAGGAATACATGGCATTAATATGCTCGTTTTCGGTATAGGAAGGAATTCCTTCGGCATACAAAAGACTGCGTATCATTGCACAGACAGACTGACCTGATATTGCAAGAAACTGCTGGGTCTGCTCGCCGTTTCGCACCCGTTCAAAATAATTCAGTTCAAACTTTGCAGACTCTTTTATTGCCTCTTCATGGGCTTTTTCGTCTACATATAAATCTGACAGAGCCTGACTGTTTTTTATTTGTTTGATTTTTTGCACTCCGGAAATGATGAACCAAAGACACATCAAGCCAAAGGCGGTATAAATTATGATTGAAAATATGAGCATGATTTCTCCTTAGTTAAGTATAACATATGAAATGGCTGTTGTCATTTTCTTTTTGACTTCTATCCGTTAGTGCCTTACAATTAAAGAACAATTAAATAATACAATGGGGTATTAAAATGGCAAAAACAGCAAAAGATGTCATGCAGATGATTGCTGACAATGACATCAAAATGGTCGATTTTAAAATGGTTGATATTAACGGACAGTTCCGTCACGTTACTATTCCCGCTCAAAACTTCAATGAAGACACAATGAAAGATGGCGTTGGCTTTGACGCTTCTAACTATGGTTATGCAGTTGTTGAAAAGTCCGACATGGTATTTATACCGGATCCTGACACTGCACTCATAGATCCTTTCTGTGACATTCCTACCCTTTCCATGACAGGAAACGCAATGATTATTGATTACCCGGAAAACCGCCCTTTGGCTCAGTATCCGCGCAACATTGTTCAGGCTGCCGAGCAATACATGAAGGACACAGGCATCGCAGACGAAATGCTCATTCTTCCGGAATTTGAATTTTACCTTTTTGACGACGTTGCCTGGGACGTTAGTCACAACCGCATAGCCGCCGAAATTGATGCCGACCAGGCTCCATGGAACACCTATAACGAAGGCTACGGCAACGTAATTGGTTCGCAGAAGGCCTACCACGTTGCAAAGCCGCTGGACACAAGCTTTGAATGCCGCAGCGAAATGTGTATGGAAATTGAAAAAGCAGGCATTCCTGTAAAATACCATCACCCGGAAGTAGGTGCTGCAGGTCAGTTTGAAATTGAACCAAAGCTTGGCAAAATGAGCAAAATGGCAGACGGCACAATGATGATTAAATATATAATCCGTAACGTTGCTGCAAAATACGGCAAGACTGCAACCTTTATGCCAAAGCCTGTTTATAACGAAGCCGGTAGCGGTATGCATGTTCATATGCTCCTGCTTAAAAACGGCCAGCCGGTTTTTAGTGACGATAACGGCTATTCTCACCTGAGTGAAGCGGCCCACTTCTTTATGGGTGGACTTTTAAAGCATATAAGCGCTTTGTGTGCTCTTACAAACCCAAGTACAAACTCGTTCAAGCGTCTTGTTCCTGGTTTTGAAGCACCTGTTACAGTTGGATACGCAACCTCTAACCGCTCTGCAGTAATCCGTATTCCGGCTTATGCAAAAACTCCAAACATGCGCCGCTTTGAGCTTCGTAACCCGGATGCAACCTGTAACCCATACTTTGCATACGCCGCAATTTTGATGGCCGGTCTTGACGGAATTAAAAACAAGATTGACCCTCACAAAAATGGCTGGGGTCCTTATGATGTTAATCTTTATACACTGAGCGACAAGGAAAAGAAAAAGCTCAAGCAGCTGCCAAGCCGTTTAGACGATGCTCTTGATGCATTGGAAAAAGACCACGCATTCTTAACCGAAGGCGGAGTATTCCCGGAAGAACTTATTAAGAACTTTGTTAAAACAAAACGTGCGGAACTTGCACAATTTAATGCAATTCCGCACCCTGCAGAGTTTGATAAGTACTTTAACTGCTAAAGTAATGTCGGCGCCCGCCGGCATCACACTTTGAACAAGTCTACGTCGTTGCTTATCTTCTTGATGGCAGCGCGTAGCTTGCCGGAAATGTCGCGCAGGTTTCCGGTACTTTCATTTACATAATGAGTTCCCTCTGTAATATCAGAAACTGCCGAACTAATACTATCCATACTATTTCTAAGCTCTGTTACGTCGCCCTTGATGGTTTCTCCACTTCGGGTCATTTCGTTTCCGGCATCACGTACCTTGCTGGTACTGTCATTCATAGCCTGCAAAGCTTCCAGAATTTGCTGTGAACCGGACTGCTGTTCTTCCATTGCACCACGAATCTGTGTAATGAGCTCGCTGGTAAGGTTGATGCGTCCGGAAACAGACTGGAAGGATTTTTCCGATTCCAGAGAAGCATTTACTACCTGTTCAATACCCTTTTGAATCTTAGAAAGCTCTTCACCGATTTTGTTAGACTGTTCGGCAGAGGTTTCGGCAAGCTTACGAATTTCGTCAGCAACTACAGAGAAGCCCTTTCCTGCTTCTCCTGCGTGAGCAGCTTCGATAGCGGCGTTCATAGCAAGAAGGTTTGTCTGCTCGGCAATACTCTGAATAATTGTGTTGGCATCGAGCATGGAAACTGACTGTTCAGAGATTTTCTGAATGAGCTCGTTTACAGAAGAGTTCTGTTCAATTCCATTCTTTGTATCAAGCTCAAGAACAGTAAATTCTTCTACCATCTTAATAACAGATTTATCTACTGAGTTAATGTTTCCAATCATTTCTTCTACAGCGGCCGAAGCCTGAACAACAGTAGAAGCCTGTCCCTGAATCATGTTATCAAGATATTCAATATTCTGAGAAATTTCGGAAATTGCATTTGTAGAGTTTCCTACAACAGTAGACTGATTAGAAACCTGACTGTTTACAAGGCTGATGTTTCCAGACATCTGTGAAACTGTTGTTGTAGTATTTTCAATTTCTCTGGCAAGAACTCCACCGGCATCATTAAGTTCTACTTCTGACTGCTTAATGGTTGCCATAATCTGATGGAATTTTTCCAGGAACATATTAACACCAATTACAAGCTCACCAATTTCATCTGCATTGTGAACATCAAGACGGATTGTAAGGTCGGCGTCTCCCGAAGAAAGCTCACGGATAAGCTTGTTAATTTTCTTAAGACGGGCAAGCACTCTATTAAGAGAAAGAATAAAGAATACTGCAAGTATAATTGCAACAACAATTCCTACAACAATAATTACTCTTTGGGTTCTTGTTGTTGCAGTGTGAACTTCGGCAAGAGAAACAATATAACCAATTGAATAGCCTGTATCTGCAACCTGAGAAACAAAGGCTACACATTCTTTTCCATCAAGCTCAAGCTCTACAAAAGAATCGTTTTTGCTGTAAACAAGATTTGCAATCTCTGGAATAACTTCAATCTGCTGCAAAACATACTCAGGATTTCTGTGTGCTACAATCTGACCATTTTTATCGGTAAGAAGGAAGTAACCTGTTTCACCAATCTGGAACTGTTCTACCTCTGACTTAATCTGATTAATACCAAGCATACCTACAAAGAAACCAAAGGTTTTTCCGTTAGCATCTTTGGCAGCGCGGGCAATAGGCATTACGTACTGACCCGAAGTTTTTGAAAGAACAACATTTCCAACAAAAATATCCAGACCCTGCTTCATCATAGCCTGATAGTAGTCTCGTTCTACAAGAGCTCCCTTGCCACCTACAAGTCCTGTATCGCGGTAAGAAGTACCTTCGGCATCGCAGAAGAACATATAGTCGTAGTCTCTGTTTCTAAACTGCTGATGATGCTGCAGCCATTCAATTACCTGTTCAGGATCTCCGGTTTTAACAATATCTGCTTCGGAATATATCTTAAGATCGTTTTTATAAACTTCTATCCATTTATTTATTTCATCCGAACGCCCGTTTACAATTTCATGGGCCATTTCGTAATAGGATTCTGTTGTCTGAGATTTAATTACCCTTGAAGTAATTACAAGAAGAATGGAAAACAAGAAAAGAACGGCAACCATAAGTAAAATACCCAGTCTGCGTCCAATACTTGATTTTTTGAGATTTGAAACATTGTTATTTGTCATCCTCTACTCCTAAAGAATAAAAATGCTTGTGGTTCTATTATTATACCACAGTTTTCTTAAAACTGATAGAAATTCCATCACCAAAATCATAAAAATTGGTTTGAAACTCCTTATTTGTCTTAAGAAATTCTATATATTTGCGAATTTTTCGTACAAGTTTGATGGTGCTGTAATTGTGTGTGAGGGTAAGATCCTGAACCATACCGTGAAACGAAAGATTATCGCTTATGAACACTCCTCCCGGAGCCAGATTAGCCTTGTATTTATTGAAAAAATTGATGTATTGGCCCTTGGCAGCATCTATAAAAATGAGGTCAAAGGTGTCGTTTAATTCCAGCTTGAGAGCATCTGCATGAATTGCGTTTATGCGCCCTTCCAGTCCGCTGTCGTGAATATTCTGAAGTGCTTTTATATGACGGTCTATATCCATTTCTATGGTAGTAACCGTTACCTCTGGTGAGGTAGCCGCAAACTCTATGGCAGAAAAACCTATGGCCGTACCAATTTCGAGAATTCGTTTGATATTATGCTCTTTTATGTAGCTGCAAATAAAATCAATTCCTCCGTCCCGCATAATCGGTATGGAGTTTTTGGCTGCATAAAGTTTAATTTGCTCAAGATTTTGCATAATCTTCTACTATATTAATTTATCGGTTGCTTTTTACTTTGAGTTAAATTGATTTATGCGGTGTGTCGGAATGCAGCTTTTGTTCTATTTTTGTATAAAAATCCCTGAATTACAAAAGCACCATGTCGTCGTTGTTCCGTCAATAAAGTTTTGTCTTGGTTCTTCTTTTCCGCGACCAGGATCCAGAGTGTAGAGGGTGTCTCCCTTCCAGTAAGTAAGAACATAGTGCAGCGGATTTTGCATTGGAGTTGATAAAACAACTTTTGCCCGTGGAACAACAATTTCTATAACATATTCATTTTTTCCAAGTGCAGACTCAATGCCCGAAATATCCGTAATCAGCGAAGCATCTGGTCCTATCGCCTTTGCAAAAAGCCCCATCAATTTTTCGCCGCCGGTCTGAGGATTAGAAAGGTTCATCCCAAACCGCACAGAAGAAGCATAAGCCGCCGCTTCCCTGGAAATTTTAAAAGGATCGCTATATTCTCCAAACCCGGCCGCAGGATCAAACTTTATTTTTGAATATATTTTTTTGGCAGTTGCTTCTACTTTACCGCCCGGAATCTGCCCTGTTTCTGCAAGGTAATAAGCCAGAGAAAAGGCCCCGCAGGCATTGCGCGACCATTTGTTGTCTTTTTGTGTTGCATAAGGCTGGCCGCCTGTAGATTTACAGCCTGTAAATATGAGCGCTGCTGCCAAAAGCCCTGCAATCAATAAACCTTTTCTTCCTGCCATTTTCTGCCTCTGGGGATATTATATAGGACACGAGGGGGGTCTGTCACCAGGCTTTTTCCATAGAAATCTTCAGTAGTAAGTTTCTGTGGGAAAAAAAATGCCGTGAATTAAGGAATCTTGTGTCATTCTATCAAATAGTTCCCACAGAAAATGAAAAACTCAGGATTCTGTGGGAAGATTACGACCAGGAATTTGTAAACTAGACTCTATGACTGCTAATTTTTCCCACAGAAATTTCAAAACCAGGTTTTCTGTGGGAAAAAAGTGCCCTGGAGCCTGAAAATCCTTTATCATGTCAGCTAATCTTTCCCACAAAAATTACAAAACCTAGGCTTCTGTGGGAAAAATGCGACCCGTAGCTTGAAAATCCTTACTCCTGTCAGCTAATCTTTCCCACAGAAATTACAAAACCTAGGCTTCTGTGGGAAAAAAGTCACCCGGAGCTTGAAAATCCTTACTCCTGTCAGCTAATCTTTCCCACAGAAATTACAAATCCAGGCTTTCTGTGGGAAAAAAGTGCCCTGGAGCCTGAAAATTCTTTATCATGTCAGCTAATTTTTCCCACAGAAATTCCAAAACCTAGTCTTCTGTGGGAAAATCTCAGCCCGGAGTTTGCAAATATCAGGTTCTTCCACTCATTTTTTCCCACAGAAATTCCAAATCCAGGCTTTCTGTGGGAAAAAAGTGCCCTGGAGCCTGAAAATTCTTTATCATGTCAGCTAATCTTTCCCACAGAAATTCCATAACCTAGGCTTCTGTGGGAAAAATGCGACCCGGACCTTGAAAAGCCTTACTCCTGTCAATTAAATTTTCCCACAGAAACATCAAAAATCTATTTTCTATGGGAAAAGTCGTTATACGAAAAATACATGAAAATTAATGTATTACATTTAGTTATTCAAAAACTCAAATCCTGTGGTAAAATAGATAAAGAGGTATTTATTTATGAAAAAACTTTCTGCCATTTTGTTTTTGTTTTTTGCCGGATTTTTTCTTTTTGCTACAGAGCGGCTCATTGTAAACAATATTGAAGTAAAAGACTTTAAGAATCCCACAGATATTCTGGGCGATGGAACAGCAGTTTTTGATCCGGAAACCTCATCATTAACCTTAAACAATGCCATTCTCACCAAAGGCGCTGACGGAAAGGGCCTTGAATATGCAGAGTTCCCAGCCATTCTTTTTGAAGGAAACCTGACTATTGTACTTAAAGGAAAAAATACTATTTCTGTCGGTTCTGACAGCCTTGTTCTGGGCGAAAAACTTCACAATAATGCAATTGTTGGAAGCGGTGCTCTTATTATTTCAGGTGATAAAAATGCCAGCCTTGAGATAAACGGCATGGTCAATACTCCCGAATATATCCAGAAGAGCGGAACTGTCACCATAACTGTCGAAAACAACCACAGTAAAATTGTAAAATGGGGCTTATATTGCGACAACAAAATTGAAATAAGCGGCGGCACCCTAAGTGTCTGTATGTCAGGCAAAAACCCCGGCGGTGCCTTGATGATGGACAAAAACGGACTTCTGACACTTGCCCAGGGAGCCACACTTTACGAAGGCAATTCTGAACCAGGTTCTCTGGTAAAGGCACTTAACTGGAGCAAAGGTCTTTCCAAAGAAACCAAAAAATTTGTAAAGATTGTGGTGAACGCTGGAATCTGAAAAATGGATTGCCACGTCGTTCACTACGTTCGCTCCTCGCAATGACGAAGCGAGGGTCTATTCC
>JAEEGL013281750.1_pt1 | contig 16547 bp, 7 predicted proteins | sample 9134231 | NCBI WGS metagenome assembly JAEEGL01 (sample SAMN16246548, study PRJNA631951) | gut metagenome | biome: gut microbiome; feature: rumen; material: fiber-attached | host: Bos | place: Iran: Karaj | collected 2018-10
GCTTTCGTGCGAGACGGTGCCGAAATCCTCGAAGCTGCTCAAGTTCGAGCTGGACGCGGGCTCGCTCGGGAAGCGCACGATCTTCAGCGGAATCCGCGGGGCGTACCCCGATCCTGCGGCGCTCGTCGGCAAGGAGGTCGTTTTCGTGGCCAACCTCGCGCCGCGCAAGATGAGCGTGGGCGTCTCCGAGGGAATGATCCTCTTCGCGGGCGAACCTGGCGTCGCGGGCGGCGTGCTGTCGCCGTTCGCGCCGGCGGGCGCCGGCACTCCTTGCACATGATGGCGCGAAAGGAATATACGGCGGCATGACGGTTACGCTCAAGATCGAGAAGAACGTGTACGGCGGGGACGGCCTCGGCCGCATGGGCAGCGGGCGCGTCGCGTTCGTGCCGGGCGCGTTCGCGGGCGAGACCGTCCGCGCGGAGATTCTCGCTGAGAAGAAGCGCTACGTCACGACGCGGCTCGTTGAGGTGGAGGAACCGTCGCCTGACCGTGTGAAGGAGATCGGCCCGACGGTGCCGGGGATGGTGTATGCGCCAGTGTCCTACGCGGGCGAGATGCGCCTCAAGCAGGACCAGCTCGAGAACTTTCTCTGGAAGGTGGCTCCGACGGTGCTGCCGCTGGAGGTGGTGCCGTCGCCGCAGCCGCTCAACTACCGCAACAAGGTTGTGTACCACACGGAGAAGCGTCAGGGAAAATGGCTGCTCGGCTACCGGTCGGAGCCGGAGCATCGCGTTACCGATATTACCGAGGATCCGCTCGCGTGCCCGGCGATAAACGCCGCGCTGCCGGGGATCCGCTCGTCGGTCTTCGCGCTTCTCACGCAGGGGGCGCGCGCCGTGCGCGAATCCGCGAAGGCGGCAGACAACGTGACGATCCGCTGGACGCCGCTTGACGGCGTGAAGTGGTGGCTCGGCGATCCGCCGCGCGACCTGGAGCTGCGCGAGCAGGCGGACGGGCGGCGTTTCCGCGTGAGCGCGGACGGCTTCTGGCAGGTGAACCCGGCGGTGGGCGACATGCTCGTGAAGGCCGTGCGCGCGGCGTACGAAGAGGCGGCGGATCGCGCGCCGCACATTCTCGACCTCTACTGCGGCGTTGGCGTGTTTGGGTTGTGCTGCGCGGCTGGGCGGCGCGTCGAGGACGCCGCGCCCTACCATGGTAGGGCGGCTTGTCCCCAAGCCGCCGCATCCCCCCGCCTGGTTGGTATTGAGAGCGGCCGCTCGGCCGTGGCGGCGGCGAAGCGCAATGCGGAGGCGATGGGCGTGAAGGCGAGCTTCTTCTGCGAGCGCGTGGGCGGCAGCCTGAACCGCATCAAGGTTGGGGCGCAGCAGATGGTGATAGTGGATCCGCCGCGTGGCGGACTGGAGCCGAACGTCGCGCCGTGGCTCGCCAACCGGCCGGCGCCGCGCATCGTGTACGTGTCGTGCGACCCGGCCACGCTCACGCGCGACCTCGACGCGCTCATGAAGAGCTACAGGATCAGCTACGTGAAGCTGTTCGACATGTTCCCGCGCACCGCCAGGTTCGAGACGATGGTGGTGATGGACAGGAAAGGTTAAAAGGTTAAAGGGTTAAAAGGTTAAAGGGTTAAAAGGTTAAAGGGTTAAAAGATTAAAAGGTTATAGGGTTAGTGGTTGATAGGATTTGAAGGTTAGCGGTTTAAGAGTAGGAAGGTTAAAGAGTTGAGAAAGGAATAGTCATGAAAAAAACGTCTGTTGTCTGTCGTCTGTCGTCTGTCCTGCTACTATCGTCTGTCCTGGTTCTGTCGTCATCCGTTGCGATGGCGGATGGCGCGTGCTGCGCGGCGGGATGGCCGGAGGGCAAGGATCCAGCCACGATCTCCACTCGCATCACGGACCAGTTCCTGAGCGGCAGGCCCGAGGACTACCATCCGCAAGGTTACCACGGGAACAAGGGCTACGGCTGGAAGCGCAGCGTGCAGTATTCCGTAGTCTCCCTATGGCTGAACGCCATCGAGTGCGCGCGCCTGCGCGGCGACAAGGAGCGCGAGGAGAAGCTGGTGCGCCTCTTCGACGACTTTCTGCCTGGCGGCAAGCTGGCGCACTGCTGCTCGCGTCCGTACCATGTGGACGACACGATCTTCGGCGCGCTCCCCTATGAGATCTACCTCGGCACGAAGGAGCCCAAGTACCTCGCGCTCGGCAACTACTATGCGGACACGCAGTGGACGCCGCCATGCGACGGCACCGTGAAGGAGCGCCATGCCCTGCCGTTCGAGACGCAGGACGGTTTCTGGAAGAAGGGGTACACGCCGCAGACGCGCCTCTGGATCGATGACATGTACATGATCACGGTGCTCCAGAGTCAGGCGTACCGAGCCACCGGCAACCGCGTCTACATCGAGCGCACCGCGCGCGAGATGTGCCTCTACCTCGACGAGCTCCAGCTCAAGGAAGGCCCTGCGAAGGGACTCTTCTACCACGCGCCGGACGTGAAGTACGTGTGGGGGCGCGGAGACGGCTGGATGGCCGCAGGCATGGCGCTCGTCCTCGACCGCCTGCCGGAGGACAGCGAGTATCGCGCGCGCATCATGTCGGGCTACCGCCTGATGATGGAGACGCTGCTGCGCTTCCAGCGCGCGGACGGTCTCTGGAACCAGCTCGTCGACCGTCCGGAGGATCCGCGCAACTGGGGCGAGACGTCGTGCTCGGCGATGTTCGCGTACGCGTTCGTGACGGGCGTGAGGCGCGGCTGGCTTCCGAAGGAGACGTACGGTCCGGCGTTCCGCAAGGCGTGGCTCGCGCTCTGCGACCACCTGGACGAGTTCGCGAACATCTCCGACGTGTGCGTGGGCACCGGCAAGAAGGACGACCTGCAGTACTACTTCGACCGTCCGCGCGTGAACGGCGATCCCCATGGCCAGGCGCCGATGCTCTGGATATCGTCCGTTTTGCTGGAAAAATAAATTTAAAATTCGGGTTGTGTTGGGAAAGGGATGTGTGGTAAGATTGGCCTGGCTTCGTCAAAAAAGGATTTGTATGATGCTCCAAAAAAGAACGTCGTATGCACGTTTGACAGGCTTTTTCCTGTCACTTGCACTCTGTTTGGCTTTTCATGCTGAAGCGCTCATGCCTCATACCTCGCAGAACATCTCCCTCTTGTATGGATGGAACGCAGTTTACGTGGAAGTGTCGCCCGAGCAGACCGCCGACGAGATATTCGCCTCCTGGCCAGTGAGCCATGTAAGCCTCTACGACCCCGCCTCCTTCCTCGCCACGCGGCAGTTCTCCGCCGAGTGGGATTCGCAGGGACTGCCTCGCGAGGCCATGGCCGTGTGGTACCGCGACGTCCCCGAGGCGTCGTCACTCAAGAGCGTTCCAGCCGGATCAATCCTTGTGACATTCTGTCTGGAGAATAACGGTTATCTCGCCACGCTCTATGGCCCCCCCGCCGCGCCGCGCACGTCCTGGCACGTCACCGGCACGAACACCGTCCACAACTTCGTAGGTTTTTCCGTCTCCCAGCAGACGGACATAGCCGCATACCTCGAAGGTTCTCCGTGCGAGGAGGTCTTAAGCCGCGCCTACTACCGCATCGGCGGAAACGATCCCAACGCGGCACCCGAGTCGCGCGAGGTTCGTTCCTGGGCGAACAGGGTCAATAACGGCGACGTGCTGCTTCTGCCGTCCGACAAGATCAGCGACTGGTCGGGCGTCCTGCACGTGTCGCCCCTCAACGGCGTCGATTTCGGCCAGACAGGAAAGAAGTCCTGCATCTCCATCCGAAACGACGGCACGACAAACCGCACGGTCCGGGTGGAGTTCGCCCAGGCCCTCAACCACGAGGCTCTTTTCAATTCGTACATGCTACCCCAGACCATCCACATGCGCGACCGGGACGGGGCTGTGACGAACGCCACGTGGCTTCCCGAGGGGGAACACTACTACGGCATGACGACATACAAGAAGCTCGCGCCCGGCGAGACGTGGAATCTGGAGTTCGGCCTTGACCGTAACTGGCTGCAGGGCGACAACAGGCAGAAGGGGCTTCCGTTCGGTGCGCTCCTCAAGATAACCGAAGACAGCGCCGCCCACGCCAAGGTGGTTCTCCCGATCCACGGAGAGACGTCCGGGGAGGAGCCATCCAATTGGCAGAGCGGACTCTGGGTCGCCGACGTGGAATTCAACACGATCCACATGATTGCGCAGAGATGGGTTGTGGAGTCCAATACGGTGGATGGCGTGACGACCGTCACGACCAATGCGGTCGACACCGCCCTCGGCCAGGACTCGCCGACAGGCGGAAAGTTCAAGCTTCGCCTTCCGGTCCACTGCGACCGGGAAGGGCGGACGCGCCTGCTGCAGCGCGTCACGGTGGCCGGTGACGTGACGGCTAACGGCACCTACAACTACAAGCTCTACGCGGGCGCGGCGAAGCCCCCCGACACTGCCCGGACAATCATGCGCATCTCGGCCGTCTGCCTGCCCACGGAGACGCCCGTTGTCGAAGCTTCCCAAAACGATCTTTGGGCCTATTACCTGCCAGAGGGGAGCGTGGCGAAGTTCAACTTCACGGTCGGGGCCTTCGGGGCGACGAGCCTTCTTCGGCATCCGTACCATCCCCAGCACGACGGCCTGCGGTGGGACTTCGTGACGCCTGCGCCCGACGGCGACGACGTCTACAACTACCAGAGCGACGTGAAGCCGGAGACGTTCTCGGTGAAGAACGAGATCAAGCTCACGCTCTCGATTGGGGACGGGATCGAGCCCTGGAATCCCGAGGCGTCGTTCGACGGCACGTGCGAATGGACGCTCGAGGGGCTTCGCCACGACGGAAAGGTCGTGGTGCGCGGACCGATGGTCTTCAGACGCGTTTCGTCCAGCGCGCAGCTCATCTTGAAATAATCTTACACGCTCAAACGAACTTCAAGGAAAGGCAGTACAAAATGAAAAAAACGATGGTTCTTGTGGCAGCGCTCGTCCTGGCGGCGACCCTGGCGGCCGCGCCGGCCCAGTTCTCCTACCAGGGCGTCCTGAAGGGCGCGAACAACGCACCGCTGACGGGCACCCAGCGGATTGAGCTTCGCCTCTACGATGTCGCAAGCGGCGGCACTGCGTTGTGGGGGCGCCAGTACGCCGTCCAGACCGACACGAATGGACTTTTCAACGTTGAGGTGTCGGACAACACGGGGAGTGACCTCTCAGGTGTTCAGTACACGTCCCTCGACCAGGCTCTTGCAAAGACCGACACCATCTTCATCGGCCTCAAGGTGGGAAGCACGTCGGGCGAGATCACGCCGCGCCAGAAAATGCTGCCGGTGCCGTTTGCGGCCGTCGCGGCCAACGTCTCGCGCGCGAACGGAAACTTCACCGTCGCCGGCCAGCTGACGGCGCAGAGCGCCACCTTCTCGGGTTCCCTCACGGCATCCTTGATGACCGTGAAGAGGTCGGTCAGCGCGGAATCGCTTTCCACGAAGGATGCGACCGTCACCGGCAACCTGACGGTTTCCGGAACGATCACGGGCTACGGGACCGTACCGGTCGGCGGCATCATCATGTGGAGCGGTTCAAGGAACAACATCCCAGCCGGGTGGGTGCTCTGCGACGGCACCGACGGCACGCCCAACCTATGCGACAGGTTCATCGTCGGCGCCGGTGGCCAATATGCGGTCGGTGCGACAGGCGGCACGAACGAGGTCACGCTCACCGAAGCACAGATGCCGAGTCACCAACACGACTACAAGTTCTATGGCGCGGATAACACCGGCGGCTGGGATTCGGACAACGTCTTCTACGACAAGACGGCTCACTACAAAAACAATCTGAATACGAGACACACCGAAAACACGGGGGGCGACCAGCCGCACGAAAACCGTCCGCCCTACTACGCGCTCTGCTTCATCATGCGGAAGAACTAAGGGGGCGAATCCATGAGAACCGGAATACTTGAAGCGATGGCGGCGGTGCTTCTGCTGATTGCGCCCGCCACAGGAAGGGGGGCGGACGCGTCGTTCGCCTACCATGGCCTCCTTCGGGACGAGAAGGGGGCGGTGCTTGACAAGCGGAACCATTCGATTCGGTTTCGCCTCTATGACCAGCCGGCGGGCGGGTCGAATCTCTGGAGCTGCGTGCGGAACGTCTACCTCAACGAGGAGGGTCTGTTCTCCGTCGAGCTTTCGGGGAACGCGGCCTCCGGCGAAAGCCTCGGGAAGATCTTCTCGGATTATGCGTCGCGAACGCTCTACATCGGCCTGACCGTTGATGATGACACAGGGGAGATCGCGCCGCGCCAGAAGCTGCTGTCCGTGCCGAAGGCCATCTGGGCTGCCGACACCGTGGCCGCACAGGGCGACATCGAGATCAGCAGCAACTTGGTTTGCTCTGCAGCTGCCAATACGGGCGATACCTCGGTGAACGCGCTGACGGTGACGAACGCATTGACGTGCAATGGGACGCTGATGACAGGGTCCTTGACTGTCAACGGAAACGTGGACGTGAGCAACTCCGGCGCCTTGGCGGGCAAGGGCGCGATTCCAATCGGCGGCATCGTCGTCTGGAGCGGTCCGACCATCCCTGACGGCTGGGCCATCTGCGACGGCAACAACGGCACGCCTAACCTGAGTAGCCGGTTCATAGTTGGGGCAGGCCGCCAATACGAGGTCGGCGCTACAGGCGGCGTCGATAGGGTCACGCTCGCCATAGAGCAGTTGCCGCGTCACAGGCACGATATCAAGTTCTACGGTGCGGACAGCGAAGGTGGCTGGGACAAGGAGAACATCTTCTTCTCCGTAAGTGCAAAGTACGAAGAGTTCGAAAACAGGGGGGAAACCGTGCCTTATGGCGGCGACTCGAATGGCAACACGGAGCCGCACGAAAATCGGCCACCCTATTATGCGGTCTACTATATCATGAGGGTCAAATGATGAAATGTAAGCTCTCCCTTTCGATCATTGCCCTTGCCGTGCCGTTCACGGTGGCGTTGGGCGCGGCCTCACATTACACGCTGGGCATCCCCGGCGCGCCTGAGCTCTGTACGTCCCTGGACCAGAACCAGTGGCTTGCGTCCAACAGCGCGTATGCCGCGATGAGCGTGGTGACGCCGGGGTCAAACGCCGTGTCGGCCGTCACGGTCGCGGGCATGCCCAGGGTGAGCCTGGTCGCCGCGGAGGCGGGATTCGTGCTTGAGCGGACGAAGCCGGAATACTATCTCTGCGAGCGCATCAACCCGCCAGGAGGCGTCGACTGGCCGGCCACCTACGAGCGTTTTCTCTCGGATGTCGCGAATGGCGACATCGCGGAGCACGCATTCCTGTTTGACCCAGTCGCGGAGGCCGTCTACGCAGGCTCCGGCGGAACGCTCGGGTTCAACTGGGTGCTCACGGACGGCACCGTCCTCGAGATGTCCTACGTCGTCGCCTCTGCCTGCAAGGGGCGTCCGCGCCGCATCTACTGGACGGACGAGCCCTACAACGCCCCGTGCATCGACCTCACGGGCAAGTTCGTGAAGTTCTTCGGCCCAGACGACATACTCAAGCCGGAATATTCCGGTTCGGTCATCTCAAACATCGTCAGGGGACTCTACGTCGACACGACCACGCACATGCTCAACGCCTGCGGCGGAATTGAAGGCCAGGTCGTGATGGCCTACTACGACACGGGCACGTACGAGAACCTGCTGCACGTCCAGACGGTCGAGGTCTGCCGTCCGCAGGTGAACGTCCTCTCTGGAGAGATTGGGCGCGCGCTCAAGCCCGACGGCCGCGGCTACGACACGTTCGGCTTGCGTGCCCGCCCGACGATGGTGAATCCCACCGACGACCGCGGCGACTACCTCTACCAGCACAAGGGCCGGTACTCCTACAGTCCCAAGAGCGGCAACGTCTATCCGCTTCGGCCCACGATGGACTGCCGCTGGAATGCGGAAGTCTACTGGATGGAGACGGACGAGATGGAGGTGCAGTGGCCGTTCGAGCTCGACCACTACGAGTGCGACTGGCCGAAGGACGCGACGGTGTTTGTGCGCGGCGACGTCAACGGCGATGCCGGCCGGCCGATCTACATTCCCTCCGACTACTCGTCCGCGCTCATGTCCTACCAGGAACCCGAGGGCCATGCGCGCGCACCAGAGGCGGATGGCACGTTCACGGCCATCAAAGAGGGGTATTCGCTTCTGCGTCTCACGGCGGACGACAACATCTGGTTCGTGCCAATCCATTCGGTGTTTCGTTCCAATCCCGACTATTTCACGCTCGAGCCGGTGGACATCGCGGTCGGTCAGGAACTGCGGATGCGCGACGGCGTCCTCGCGGGGACGGCGGACGGCTTCTCGCCGACCTGCGATCCTGCGAGCCCCGGTTCGATCTACGAGGCGGCGAGCGCGCGCATCTGGAACGCCAACCTCTATTCGCCCGCGCAGCCGGATACGGGAAGCACCGCCTCGGTCGATCCCTCGGAATTGACCGCTTCGGGCGGCGACACGAACACCTACGAATCCGTGATCTACGCCGTCACGGCGAACGACGCGGATCCCAAGATCGAGGTGTGGTGGAACACGACGATCCAGGCAGAAGGCATGCTCACGCCTCTCTCGATCCCGACGCTGCCGCAGGTATATTCCGCACACTGGCCGAAGGGCTGGGAGGCTCCCCACATCGTGATCGCCTCGCAGCTTGGCAGCTCCTGTGAATCCTTTTTCACCCACAATCGTGCGCTTTCCCTCGACAGCACCAACTCCACGGCGAAGCTCGATTCGCGCGCCTACTTCTCCAGCGACGGCGGCAGCATGACGTTCTGGATCCAGCTCGGACCGCAGTTCGCCGGTACGGGCGCGGCCTCGCTTCTTACGATCCGGCCCGCTGGCGGCAACGATGACCTGGTCTTCGACCTGAGGAAGTCCGGTGCCACAACGAGTCTTGTCATCACGCGGGGCAACCAACAGCTCCAGAGCATTTCGCTCCCTGCGGATGCCCTTGACGATGCGTTCGGAGGCTGGTTCCCGGTTGCGCTCTCGATCCAGCCTGACGAGATGGCCGTCTTCGTTGGGCGGAGCGGAGCGGAGGCAACGGTTCAGGGCACGTTCCAGCCGTACCTCGGAGGCACCGTTGAAGCCATTGTCGGCGCCGCCACGCAGAATGCGCGTACGGGCGTGGCCGTGGGCGAAGTGACCTTCTGGGCAAGTCCGCTCGACTACCATGCGACGGGCGTGGATCTCGCCACGGCATCCCTCCGCCCCCAGCTCCCCAACGCGAACGGAATCTCGGGGCTCTACTCCTTCCGCGACGACGACCTCCTGCCAGGAACGGGGCCGCGTTCCATGTTCACGGAGCGGGTGCTCGACATCCGGTGCGCGGCTGAGAATTGCACCCGGGTCGAGAAAGGCCCGCCGCTCCTCGACACGGCCGTCATCGACGCGGACGCAAGTTTCACGCCGCGCGTGTACGTGCAGAACGACCCGGATGCGGACGGTTACAATCCGAACGAGGAACACGGTTTCGTCAGGGCCGGGTCTGGCGGATACGTCGCCTGGGCGTTGCGCACCGACCTCAACAACTACAAGCGGATCTCGTCCGAGCCCGGTGTGCTCGTCGAATATTTGAAGGACGGGCGCAAGGCGATGCAGTGGTTCAACGTCGACATCACAAGCAGCCTCTATCCCGAGCTCGCGGCGGACTGCGTGGCCGGCAAGACGCTCCCCGGACCGCATCCGCTTGATCTCTTCGACGACCCGTGGCGGCGCGAATCGAAATGGGACGCTGCCCCTGAGGGAGCCGCGCCCCCACCCGCGCACCGCGACCGCAAGGGACAGTTCTGGGCGAAGGCTGCGGGCAACCTTACCGTCCGCATGTTCTATCCGATGCAGGAGGGTTTTGCGTTCCCGTCGCTGCCGGCAGACAGTTGGCCGGCGGTCGACACGTCCGTCTCATGGCTTCCGCTTGTAGAGGATCCGGCCCAGGATCCGGTCACAGGCAAGCCCGTTGGCTGGCAATGGCGCATTTCATGGCCCAAAGACGTTCCGGAGATCGAGATCGGGCGTACGCTCACAGTGGCCGCATCCGGGCTTCCCGAGGTGTGGAACGCAAAGTCGGTCGGCGTGGTCTGGCCGGCCGAGAAGAAAGAGCGCGATGCGACAGTCGTTCTCTTCGACCCGACCGTGGCGCAGTCAAGCGGCATCACGGCGGATTCTGTCGCCACCGCCGTCAACATATTGGGGATCAAGCAGGGCGCGGGCGGAAACGGGACGCTCCGAAAGGGCAAGTGGACGTTCAAAGACCTGCCGCCGTCCATTTCGTCGCGCTTTTACCTCGACACGACGGCGCCCGTGACGGAATGCATCAAGCTTGTCGGCGAGCGCGAGGACAATCCTGGCGGCGTCTCGCTCCTGCACGTTAACGTCCTCAACGACGAGGAACGCCAGGTTCTGAGGGAACTTATGGACAACACGGCTAGCGATGATGCCAAGTCGGCGTGGCACACGGCGATCGACAAGCTGGCGACAACCTGCGTCCAGCCAAGCCCGCACGACGAGGACAACCTGGCGGAAGACGTCATCATCTACAAGCCGCGCGACCACTACGCGCTTTTCACGATGGGCGCGACGAACTACGTGACGCTCATCGAGAACGACTCCACGAACGTGCTGATGAACGTCTCGCCGGGCGACCCGATCCAGATGCACGTCATCAAGGTGGTGCCGAAGTACTACGTCGGGCGGGTCGTCACGCGCGAGGACCCGTTCAACCTCCTCTCGCAGCAGCTGTCCGTCATCTATGCCGAGGCGTTCGCGGGCACGCCCGAGCAGTACGTGTTCGAGTGGAAGAAGTGCACGCCGCGCGCCGACGGCGTGGTGCCGACCGACTTCGAGGGCGAGTACACGGCGCGGTTCGCGCCGACGAACGGCCTCACGCGCTTCGTCATCGGCGGGCAGGGCGACACGCTCGCGAACATGGTGAACACCTACTACGCCATGCGTTACCGGGCGGCGGACACGAACTCGCCCGCCTACCCGACGATGGGCTACAACTGGTCCGCGTGGACCGATCCGCCCGCGCTCGCGGAAGGGTGGGTGCAGCGAGTCCTAAACAACGTGACGCCGTTCACCCAGCGGATGCGAGACCTCGTGGAGAACGAGGCGGAGACCGCCGTCTCCATGATCCGCCAGGCCGGCGCGCCCTACGAGGGCGATGTGGCGCTCAACCAGGACAACCTCACGCAGGTCGGCCTCATACAGCTTTACGAGACGCTGCTTAGCAAGGCCGAGTCGATGTCGCTCCAGCTCGGGATCAACGACGCGGCCGCCAACAAGCAGCTCCAGCTCGCCGTCGCGCGCCTCGGCGACCTCTACAACCTCCTCGGCGACGAGGCGTACTCCGACGCGCTCAATCCGACGATCGGCTTCGGTCCCGGCACGCTCGGTCTCGGATCGGGCCAGATCGACTACGGCTCTCTCTCCTCTTCGCTCTTCTGCTTCGACAACCAGGTGCCGACGCTTCTGGACGAGGAGCTGGCGCTCCTCCGGGGCCGCACGCAGGAGATGGCGCCTTCCACGCACCTCTCGCCGTACTTCAACAGGCTTGTGTGGAACTTCACGCGTGGCATGAACGCGGGCGAGGTCGCCTACGCGGTCAACTACGACATCAGCGGCAACGGCAAGGGCGTGATCGACTACTCCCAGGCGGCCGAGATGTATCCGCAGGGGCACGGCGACGCCTACGGGCACTATCTCTCCGCGCTCTCCGGCTACTACCGCCTCATGCGGAACCCCTACTTCTCGTGGGGCAAGCCCGCGATGGGCGAGATGGTGGTGGCGGACGCTGTCGTCAACGTCGACTACTATGACGAGTCGCAGTTCGCCAAGACGGCGTACAACGTCGCGAAGACGGCGCTCGAGGTCGTGGATCGCACGGCCCGCAAGGCGTACCGCGACAACGGCGGCGCCTCGGGCGCGGGCTACATCGACAGCGACACGTCGCGCAACTTCGGATACGGCGAATGGGCGTCGCGCGGCGGATTCGGCGCGTTCTGCAACTGGGCAGTGGGCAACTCCTTGCTTGAAGAGAAGCCGCTTGCGGAAAACTACCTCCGCTTTGCCTTTACGGACACATTGGACCGCATCTACACCGCGAACGAGTCCTACGGCGAAATCTACCCGGGCTGGAATTTCTCGCCGCTTCTGCCGACGAACGGCACATGGACGATCGAGTTTCAGGTCGTCGCCGGCGATGCGGCGGCCCCCAACGGCAAGGCGAACCTGATGACCATGCTTGACTACTGTACCGGAATCTCCGTCTCGCTCGATGCCGACAACCTCCTCTCCGTTACGGGCGCACCGGTGCTCGATGCGCCTACGGAACTCTTGGTTTACGAACTTGAATACCGGCGTGTCGAGGAAGAAGGCGACGAAGGGGCCCCCCATCTGCCGGTTTACACAACTCTCCAGATGAAAAGTGGGAACGTGACGGCGAGCTTGCGTTTCGAGGGCATAGATCCGCCGCCGTCGTTCCCGGACGGCTTTGTCGCCACGGACGCGGTCGGGTGGCCGGACGGCGAAAACATCCCTGTTTTCGACGGATGGGAACTGTGGGGGAGCTCCGTTAACGCATATCAGAAATCGGGATGGGAACTCGACTCGACCAATTCGGCAACGCTCGCCCTTGGGCATATCCCGTCCGGCGAGTCCGTGCTGGTCGCGATCCGCAGCTCGGGCGGGAGGCCGATCGTCACCGCGTTCGACGCCTCGGGCGCGAAGCTCTTCGAGGAAGAGCTGCCGTTTGACGTGGGCATGTACATGTCGCACTGCGTTCTTGGCGGCGGGTTCATCGGCGAACTCGGCGAGTTCCGCCTCTGGAACGGCGTCCGCCGCTCCGACGATGAGCTTCTTGCGTCGCGCGATTTCGCAAGCATCATCGCCGAGGGCCTCACGTTCTACCTGAGGACGATCTCGAAGACCCATGGCGTCTCGTGGCTTTCAGACGCGAAGGCGTCCGGCCGCGCGTGGGCCGTGGAAGGCGGCGACTGGATCGATTCGACGTCGAGCGGCATCAACATCGCCTTCAAGGACGACGGCCTCAAGCACATCGACCGGACAACCGTCACGGAACTTGCCTCGCTCGCGGGCGTCGCCGAGCAGATCCAGAAGAAGGTCGACCTGATGGACGCCGGCCTCAACCCGCTCGGGCTCTCAAACGGCGCGATTCCGTTCGATATCACCCCGATCGGCATGGACGACGGCACAGCCACGCACTTCGAGCAGATACGCGAACGCGCCGGAACGGCGCTCTCGAATGCCCGAGCCGCCCTCAACAAGGCGCAGGAGAGTTCCAACCGCATGAGGATGCTCCAGGATGCCGCCGTCGACAAGGACGCCTCGCTCGAGTCCGAGGAACTCGCGTTCAAGAACAGGATGATCGAGTACTTCGGCTACCCGTATTCGGGCGACATCGGGCCCTCCGGCACGTATCCGCAGGGATACGACGGTCCCGACATCTACCACTATGCGTGGATGGATCCCAAGGACTTCGGCCTTGACAAGGTCAAAACCGTCTACAAGGTGTCGCTGGACGTGAAGAAAGATCCGTGGGGGGGAGGGGATTCGCTCTACGCGCCGGCGAATCCGATAAACGACGAAGAGGATGACAAGCTCGAGCTGACGTTCGAGCTGAGCGCCAACGGCATGGTTCTCAAGCCGGAGACGGTGACGGGCAAGCGCCTTGCCCAGGGCAAGATACAGGACGCCCTCGCGGCGTTCTTCGTCGCGTATGCGGGCCTCGAGAACGCGGAAGATGATTATAAAAGCAGTCTCGACGATTTCGAGACGGCCATCGCCCATACGCGGGCCGTTACCGGAATCCTTGCGGTGAAGGAAACGCTCGAGTTGGCTTCGATCGCCTTTGAAGGCTTCCTTGCGGCCAAGAAGTGCTTGCTCAGCATAGTAGCCGAAACGGCATCCGCCATGAAGGAGTGCTCAGATGTTACGGCGAATAATATCTTGAAGGGCATCCCCAGTATCTTGGGTGCAGGTATGACCGTCAACACAGATCCGAGGGCCGCTGCTGGCGTAGCGATGGGTACTGCCAATACGGCAACAGCGATCCCGCTTGCCTCGACGGCGCTCAATGCCAAGAATGCGCTTGCCACCTTGGAGGCGGTGGATGCCTTCGCGCAGATACCAAAGGAAACAATGGCCGTCATCGAGGAAATCACGATGGGGCAGATGGAAGAGGCCGAAAAGCTCGGCGAGGCCGTGTCGGCGCTGGAAAAGGCGGGGAACGAGGTCGTGTCCGCTTACCGCAACCTCCAGATCGCGCAGGCGGCCGTCGAGACCGTCGTCGCGGAGGCGCAGCGCATCATCGACGAGCGCACGCTCGTGCGCCAGCAGGCAGTCGATTCGTTCACGCAGGCGCGCTACGGCGAGATGTTCTTCCGCATCCAGCGCGACAACGCCCTATCGCGCTACTCCTCGATGTTCGAGCTCGCGCAGAAGTACGCCTACCTCGCCGCGCAGGCGTACGACTACGAGACGGGGCTTCTCTCGTCCGACTCCGCGAGCGGCGAGAAATTCATCTCCCGTATCGTGGGCGCGCGCACGCTTGGCGAGTTCGACGGCGACGGCCGTCCGATCGCCGCGACGGGCGCCGTGAAGGGCGACGGCGGTCTCGCGGACATCCTTGCGGAGATGGACGCCAACTGGCTCGTCCTCAAGCCGCGGCTCGGCATCAACAACCCGCAGCCGTACGCGACGTGGTTCTCGCTCCGCCACGACCTCTTCCGCATCTTCGACGGCGATGATGGCGACAAGGCGTGGAAGACCGCGCTTAGGAAGTACCTGGTAGACGACCTCAACGCGGTGCCCGAGTTCAGCCACTACTGCCAGCCGCTCTCTGGTTCGACCGCGGCGAAGGAGCCGGGGCTCGTGATCCCGTTCTCGTCCGCAATCGCCCATGGCTACAACTTCTTCGGGCAGCCGCTCACGGGCGGCGACTCCTCGCTCGATCCGACCTATTACGCCACACACATCGCGTCGGCAGGCGTCCACTTCGAGAACTACGACCGGAAGGTGTTCGCGAACACGCCCGTCGCCTACCTTGTGCCGGTCGGCGAAGACCGGATGCGGGCCGTGGGCGACCCGAACACAGTGCTCTCGTGGAAGGTCGTGGACCAGACAATCCCCGCGCCGTTCGCGATCGGCTCCACGAAGCTGGACGATCCCGACTGGACGCCGCTCTACAACGGCAACACCGGCGGCAACGACGTGGGCGCGCGCATCCGCAAGCATCCCTCGTTCCGCGCCTACTACGGGGCGAAGTACGAGGAACCAGGCAACGACAGCCTGGACTGCACGCGCCTCGTCGGCCGCAGCGCATGGAACACGAAGTGGCTGCTGATCATCCCGGCCGGGGCGATGAACTCCGACCGCGAGGCGGCGCTCGCGGCGTTCATCGGCGGTGTCGACCAGAACCGCGACGGCAAGCTTGAATACGAAGGCGTAAGCGACATCAAGATCGGCCTCAAGACCTACTCGGCCTCCGGCAACTAAGAAAGAGAAAGGAAGCTTCCGATGAAACTGACAGCGATCGATTGGACGTTCCGCGTAGCCATTGCCGGCCTTGCCGTTTCTGCGCCCTCGGTAGTGCGCGCGGCAACTCCCGCGCAGGTCGCGTCTCCCTGTACCTACGTGGGGCGGCTGATGGACGCGGAGCATGTCGGCTTCGACACGAACCGTGTGGCGGAGATCGCGGCGTATGATGATGCGTCCGGGAAGCTGGTGGCGATAGCCACGACGTTCTACAAGCCTGATTCCCGGCGCAACTTCGCCTTGCGGATCCCCATGGCGTCGAAGGCGGTGGACGGCGCCCTCACGCCTGGCTCGACGGTGCGGCTCGAGGTGACGGAACCGAATGGTACCTTGTGGACCGGTCTTGTCGTTGACCAGGACGCCGAACTCGGCGGTCCGGGAACGGTGAAGGAGGTGGACATCGTCCTCGCGCAATGCACGAACGAATACGGCATCGACGACGAGCTCCTCGATGACCTCTATTGGGCGTGGTGGTACAGCGATTACTACGTGGCCGGCGAGACGTTCGATCCCCGGAAGGACCATGACGGCGACGGGATGTCGACTCTCGGCGAGGCGTTGTCGGGCACCAATCCCTTTGATCCGAATGACTGTCTCGCCATCTTGTCGTTCCAGCGCGGAGGTCTGGATCGTTTCGGGAAAGACGTCTTGTCCTTCGTGTGTCGTCCGGGGCGCTCCTATCGGCTCGAGGTCACCGAATCACTGTCGAATCCAAACTGGCAGCCCAAGGCTTTTTACTTGAACGAATCGGGAACGCCGATCAACTGCATCTCAGTGCCAGCGGTGGGCTCCACTGAAGAGACGCCCACGATCTACCTCCTGCCCCAGCCTGGCAAAAATGCGTTCTTCCGCATCAAGGCCGATTAGCCTGTTCCGCCGGAGGGCAGGGCAACCGACGATTTCAACATAAAGGAACTGCAATGGACACTAAGACACTTGACCCGACGAAGATGAAGGACTGGGAAATCGCGGAGGCGGCAGAGGCGACTCTGCGTCCGGCGACGGAGCTTGTTGCC